>Ga0210133_1000073_pt1 | contig 35245 bp, 29 predicted proteins | sample Joice_ThreeSqC_D_2_FD_184874 | JGI IMG/M metagenome (GOLD analysis project Ga0210133, IMG submission 184874) | Wetland microbial communities from San Francisco Bay, California, USA, that impact long-term carbon sequestration - Joice_ThreeSqC_D1... | ecosystem: Environmental > Aquatic > Marine >...
ACATGCGACACCGGCGGTGAGTCTTCGGCCGAATTCGCATTCGCACGTCACCCGACATATTCAACCAGATCGACTGGGCTCAAGCAATTGGGGGCCCGAATCGTTCGCATTCCGCGAGTTGGTGGAGACGCTTGGCGAAATCATCGGCAAGCCGAGGACGCTCGTTTCCGTACCTGCGTGGGTCGGCGCCTTGGCGGGTCGCATGATTGGCTGGATCAAGCGCGACGTCTTTCTCACCAAGGAAGAGGTTGCCGGCCTCATGGCGGGTTTGCTCGAAAGTCCGGGCCCGGCCACGGGAACCATCCGCCTGACCGAGTGGGCTAGACAGAATGCACAGGTGCTGGGACGACAGTACGCCAGCGAGCTGCGCCGCCGCAGGCATCGCGACGTCGCCTATTCGACCAACCCTTGACCTCGGAGAGTTGCCCGCACGCAGCGCCGGGCAGCTTGACCGCCAACTACCCGAGGGAGGCATGGTCGAGCATTGGGACGCAGCGGCCAGGTTGGCGCCAGGGCACTTGACCGACGGGACTCATGCGAGCGGAACCAAACGCGAACTGCGAATGCGTCGATTGCGCGTAACCAGTGGGACTTTGTGATTGACGCTTGTCGGGGCGATGAGCTCATCTGCCGCATCTCCCCGAAAGTCGAGGTTCGTCGACTGGATGCTCACGGCGAGATCATGCGTCCAAACGTAAATGCGGGCGAGAGCCCTCACCACCTCGGGGCCGTCTTGATCCATGTCGATTCGCTCCAGTTGAATGAGCTTGGTCAGCTCCCAGATGACGATGCAGGAGATGCTCCACGTGTTTGAAGCCAGCGGTCCGCATTCTTTCCCCGTGACGTCGCCGCCCAGCGCGAACACGAGTATGTGCGTAGCGAGATTAACCATTTGCCCCATTTCAGGCTCGTGGACTGCACCTCGCCCTTGATGGAGATTCGCCCGCGGAGCGCACCGATCAGCTCTGCCGATGCCGGCTCGCCGGGCAGGACGCGCCACCGGCTTGCCGTGCTTCGTGATCACCACGCCATCCGGATCGAGATGGTCGAGCACGGAAAGACACCGCTCCTTGCCACAGCCCTCAAGCTCAAAGAGCGGCGCACGGAATGTTCGAACCTCTCCAGGGCCGCTTCAATTCACTGACTGAAGCAAGACGGTGCCAGTGCAATTGCCGCCAGCGTCGCAGAATGGTGCCCGTGGTTGGCCAGTGGCACAATCGCACTGTGCCGAAGCGACCCGCAAGCACCCGCACGAAACTACCCACGAAAGCACGCAATTGCCCCCCGCTTGCCTGGGATTTTGCTCGCACCACAATCTGATCGGCTGGTATCCTTTCCCGAGGAAGCGACCGCTACCGGGACCGATTCGGTGGATGGTTGTGACATCGGGGGGCTGCGAAATACGCAGCCGTGGTTTCGTAGGCTCACGAAAGAGGTTAGCGCCATGAACCTGGTACGAGCATCGATAACCAGCGCGTGTCTCGCCCTTCTCATCACGGCTTGCGGTTCCTCGAACACCGGTGGAGGCCCCACCACCGGCGGTTCGGGCGGCGTCTCGAACGGCGGTTCGGGCGGCGTCTCGAACGGCGGCTCGGGTGGCGGTTCGGGCGGCGTCTCGAACGGCGGCTCGGGTGGCGTCTCGAACGGCGGCTCAGGTGGCTCCGAGACAACTGGCTCGGGCGGCACCGTGTCGGGGGGCGCGGGGGGCACGGTGCTCGGCGGGGCGGGTGGCGGCACCGGTGGGATGCTCGGGACCGGCGGGGCGTCGATAGGCACCGGTGGCGCCGCCTCGAGTGGCGGTGTGCAAGCCACAGGCGGAACCACGAACCCGGGTCGCGGCGGGAGCACGACCGCTCAAGGCGGCGCGACCGGCACTGGTGGTGCGGTCGTCCCGAACAACCCGCCGCCTCCCGAGGACTTCACCGACAATGTAGGCAGCGCGTCTGTTGATATGGTCTACATACCAGGTGGCACATTTACTCTGGGGTGCGAAAGCACGAGCTGCGATGCTGATACAAGTCCCGTTGCAAACATCATCGTCAGCTCCTACCACATCATGAAGACCGAGGCGTCGAGAGCCATGTGGAGTGCCGTGGGGCTTGCGGAAGGCACCTGGTATGACTGCATGGCATTCGCTTGCGAGTTGGGCAAACAGACAGGCAGGGCGTATCGAGTGATGACCGAGGCTGAGTTCGAGTACGCGGCAAAGAATTACTTGAGCAAGTTGAGTCAAATAGACGGCACCGAAGAATGGGCGTTCAACTCCTGGGAAACCAAGTATTCGTGTAAGCCCGGCGATGTCGATCCATTGGGGCCAACTCCCGGATCGCACACCCAGAAAACGCGGCGCGACAAGGCGACCGGCGACAACATAACGGGGCGTCTCATCCGTTCAATCGACGGCATAGGCCCCAAGTGTCGCTTGACCATCTCGGACGATACGGAATACCCGCCGGGATACCCTCCATCGTGCAACATCACGCCCCCGGTGCTGACCGGCGAACCGGAGAATTCCTACCGCGACCCGCGGTGGGTCACAGGCAGCGATGCCAAGTGGACGACCGGCTCGATAGCGATAGGCAACTTCGATCTCCAGACTTGGGACGATGGCACCGCAAGAATGAATAACAAAGACGGTCAGTGGTTCACTTCCAACAACATTGCCTTCGTGTTTGTTCCCAATTCTGGTTCCAGCGTAAAATATCCGTATATCTTTCTTGATGCCAGCCAAGGCTCGGTCATTTCCGATGCAGGTTTCATGACCGGATTCATCGGGAGGTTTCAAAAGACGTCGTTGACCAGTAGCACCACCAAACCGACCATATCCGGCCTGAAGAGCGGCGCGGAATTGGCCGCAGCGGCGGGGGCTGACTATCAGATGGTCGACATGGTCAACATCCCGGAGTCGGCCAAGAAGCAGGATCCGCGGCTGATCGACACAACCAGCGATTGTTGGTTCCAGAACAACATAAACGCCGGCGGTACGCACAACTACAGGAAGGACATAGACGCCGACGAATTCCGGTTCGCGGTTATCGATGGCGGGAACATCGTCATGCTCGCCAACGGCAAGTGGTACACAGTCAACAACACCTTCCTGCACGTAGAGCACTCAGACGGATATGTGGCCGAATATCTGTACGCCATCACCTCGGATGGGTATTTCTTTCACGACTCGTTCATGGCGTATGAGCGCGCCGACTTCAGGATGTTCCAGAAGTACTCAAACACCACCGGAGATTTCCCCCCCACCTGCATCAACGACAGTTGCAGCAAAGAGCTCGCGAAGGGCGCTGCCTCTTCGCTCTATTCCAGACAAGGGGACACCGGAAAATCGACGTTTGTACCGGCACCGTGCCCGGCGGCCGGTTGCCAGTAGACGACACAATCCCAAGAAGGCGATTCGCCCAGACGCGCTCGCGCTGGGGTCTTCGAATGGACGTTGCGCCGGACTACAAAGGCTCGAGGAACTGCCAGATCGCCGGGCCGGCGAAGGGGGCCGGCTCGTGTCCGTTCTGGCCGGCGGAGGTGCCGGTGAAGCTGCACCAGATGACCGGGTAACCCTGGTCGCAGCCCTGGTAGGTGATGCAGCCGTTGGCATCGGGCGCCGAGGTCTCGGTGCCACAGTGGTTGCGCTCGACGAACTTGTCGCGCGCCGCCATTCCCTGGCTCTGGGCGATGGTCTGGTCATTGGTGGCGTGCGAGGCCCAATAGGCGATGTGCTGTCCGGTCGGGCAGGGATTGGGAAGCGAGCCCGACATGGGCGCCACCGCGCGGAACACATCGCTGCGCGCGCACGCGATCCGGATGGTCATGATGGCGCCCATGCTGAACCCGACCGAGAAGATGCGGCTCTTGTCGATGCACAGCTGGTCTTCGAACTTCGCCAGCATGGTGTCGACGAAGGTGAGGTCGCTGTCGCCCCAGGTACCCGCGGCTTGCGGTGCGACGAAGATGGTGCTGCCGGCCGATTCGCTCTCGATGCCGAAGAAGGGGCCGGAGAGGTCCACGCCGCCCGAGGGGGCCACGCCCGTTGCCACCCAGTCGTCGCTGTACTTGGCGCCATGGAAACCGAAGACCAGCCGATAGGGATGGTTGTTGTCGTAGTTGTCCGGGAGCTTGAGGATGAACTCGCGTGAAGCGCTGCCGACGGTGATGTTCTGCCGGCCATCCGCCATGGGGGTCTTGCCACAGCCGGCGCTAGGGACCGGCGCCGAGCCGGTGCCACCGCCAGCCCCGGTGCTGCCACCGACGCCCGTAGTAGTTCCACCGGCGCCACTCGCAGCCCCGTCCGCGTTCCCGCCCACTCCGCCGCCGCTCACGCTGGATCCACCGCTGCCCGGCCCGCCACCTGAGGCGTTGACGCCACCGCTCGCCGTGGCGCCACCGGCTCCGCTCTGGCCGCCGTTGCCCGTCTGACCACCAGCACTACTGACGACTGTGGTCGTGCCACCCGATGCCGGCGGCGTGCTAGTCGTGCCGCCCGTGAGCGCGCCACCGCTGCCGGTCACGCCGCCGCTTGCCGGGGGAGTCGAGGTCGCCGTGGTGGTTCCACCCGAGCCTGGCATCATGCCGCCCGTGCCGCTGGTGACTGGCATGGTGGTGGACGCGCCGCCGGTTCCGGTCACACCGCCGGCTCCCGCACCGCCGCTTCCCGGTGGCGTGCTAGTCGTGCTTCCGCACGCAAGCGCGAGCACCGAGCATCCGACCGCCAAACCGACGAGTCCCTGGTGGGCAATGGCTGCAAATGTGCACATGGCGCAACCTCCCTTCGCGCGAAGTCTACACTGCCAACCAGGTATGTGGTCCCAGGGCCTAACATTCGTCGAGAAATCACGACGTTTCGTGCCAAAACCCTCAACCTCGAAGAGCGGCCCACGCAACCCCGGCGGGGTCTTGTACATAAAGGGCTTTCGATTTCCCTTCCCTCCGAAGAAAAAGCGATAGTGTTCGTTACGCGCTCGCATTCTGCGGAGGCCTCCATGAACTCGACTCTTTTGTCCATGTTCTGCATGGCGCTGACGATTGTGGGGTCGGCCTGCGCGTCCAATTCGGGTAGCTCCATCGGAACGGGCGGCGCCTCGGGCGGCCACGAAGGCACCGGCGGCATGCGGGACACGGGCGTCGCGCCTGGTGAAGGTGGCAGGCAAGGGACAGGCGGCGCTGAGAGCACCGGCGGGGAGCTAGGCGTGGGGGGCGCACGAGCAACCGGAGGCGCGCAGGGCACTGGCGGTGACTCCGCTGGCGACGCCGGGCGCGACGTGCCCGTGGAAGACGACGCGTCTTCCGCGGATACCGCCGTCCCCAGGGACGCACGGGACAGCGCAAGCGACGGCAGCGGTGCCGATGCGCAAGGCAATGGAGCGATACGAACACGCCAGATCGCCACAAGGGGATTCACCTTCGATGTGCTGGAGGCCGGACCAGCCGACGGCGAGCCTGTCCTGCTGTTGCATGGTTTCCCCGACACGTCCTTGGAGTGGACCGCCCTGATGCCGGTATTGGCGGCCAACGGTTACCATTGCCTCGCTCCGGACCAGCGCGGGTACAGCCCCGGCGCCCGACCGACCGAAGTCGACGCCTACAAGTATGAAGAGCTCGTGGCGGATGCATTTGCATTCGGTAGCGAGCTCGGCGAAAGGTTTCACCTGGTCGCTCACGACTGGGGTGCGAACATTTCATGGCTGATGCTGCAAAAGGATCCTTCGCGGATCGCATCCTTCACCGCGATATCGGTACCGCACTACCAGGTCTGGGCTCGCGCGGTCTACGACGACCCAACCATGTCCGGCTATCTTTCGATGCTCAACACATGGATGACCCCGGACAAGGGAGAAGCTTTTTGGACGGCGTCAGCGATGAGGAACATGTGGACAGCGAAACCTGTCGACCAGCGCGAGGCAACCATCGCGCACATGACGGAGCCAGGCGCCATGACGGCGGCGCTGAACTGGTACCGGGCGTCGGACGGCCACAAGAGCGTGATCGAGGATTTCGCTCCTTGGGAGGTGAATGTACCCACGCTACTCATCTTTGGTAGTGATGACATTGGACAGGGCACGGTGGCAGACACCCAACCACTCATGACGGGCTTCTTTCGCGTCGTACAACCGAAGGGCGCTCATTTCATCGTCGACGAGCAACCGCAGGTCGTGGCCGATGAAACGCTCGCGCACTTGCGGGCATATCCCCTGAAGTAGAGCCTCCGATGAACCAGAATGGGGTCGACCCATCTCTGATGCGTTTATGTGGCCGCCCACACGAGCCGGCGTTCATGGCCGTCGGAGATCGGTCGGCAGTCACCCGACTGGTAAACCGCGGCAGGGCCCCTCGGGCGATGGACAGCGTCGGTATCGGGGTAGGTGCTGAAGATGCCGAAATCGGCCTCTTTCTTGGCCTTGGCGGCACTCATGCCGCGCAGGATGGCGGCCCAACCTGTTTGAGCGCGAGCAGCCCCTCGCTAGGGGAAGTTCAGTGAAGAGAAGAACGTGGTGATGTTCGTCTTCATCGCCGTAACTTCGCTCGAGCTCATCACATTGTTGGCAATGAGCGCCTCCCGCATGCGAACCGGATCGGGTTGGCTCGGATCGCCACCGCCGCCGATGTGCATGGCGGTCGATACGTTGAGACTTGCCTTGGGCGGCGAATGCGAGAGCACCTGCGTCCCGTTCAGGAAAGAGATCACGGCGTTCTTGGTCGGGTCGAACTGGGTCACCACCAAGGCGTTCTCGACCGGCGAGGAACCGTAGTCGTACAGATCGTTGTCTTCCTCTTCCTCCGCCCCGACGCAGTACTTGTTGCTCGCGGCGCAGTTGACGGCAATGCAGCAGCCGCCTGTATCGCTCCACCCATACGCCAGGGCGACCATGAAGTCCGTGCCGGCGGTGTCGTTCTCGTTGTGCATGTGGGTTACGCCGAAGACGCCGCAGCAATAGACCGCATTTGCGACCGGCTTTCCGTTGTACATGAGCCCCATGCTCGTCTTCCCGGCGTTGATCCCGGTGGAGTAGTTCTCGGTGTTGCCACCACGGATTGCGCATTCCTGCGGCGCGTCCGTGGTGAGGATGGGCAGGCTCGTCGCCGACTCGATGGTGAACTTGGCGGCGCACTTGTAGCCGCAGGCGCTGCAGTCCGGCCCCCAAGCAGCTTTCCACACGGCTGGCAGCAAGTCGTTGCCGCCGGAATGGATCTGGGCGTAGATCTTCGAAACCGCGCAGTTCGACTGGCTTCCGCCGCAGAAGCTGCACCAGGTCGTCGTCTCCGCCTTGGGATCGGCGGCCTGGCCCGAAGCACAGTGCCTGCGGCTTGGTCGGAGGCGCCCCGCCGTGAGGCACATTCTGCAGAGCGCGGGCTCCGTTGACCCGACGGAAGCAAGCACGATCGTTGACAGCCGAGCAGACCCTGGCAGATGCTGCCCTGGGGAAAAGGAGCCATGACTTTGCCGGGAAAATACCGACGGACCTGCTGCTTCGCCGCCGCGGGCACCCTGCTGATTCTTGCCGCTGCCGTGCCTCCTGCGGTCGTGAGCGCAGCTCCGGCCCCGGTGCCGACCGCCACCGTACCGGCCGCGCCGGTTCTGCCGCCCTACTCGGGGAAGCGTCTCGTCTACCCGATCGCCGACGAGCCCAGCACGGAATGCGGACGGCTGTACGCCACGCCACTTGGCTTCTTTTGGGGAAAGGCGGAACACGGCAGCGATCTCGAGGCGGTCATGCACGAACAATCGACCGGTCACCCACACGTGTACGAACGAGGCACGGTGGTGATTGGCCGCGGTGACGTCGTCATCGACGGCGGCTCTCACCTCGGCGTCTTCACCCGTATCGCCGTCCTGCGTGGCGCCAGTCGGGTGGTGGCTTTCGAGCCTCAGCCCGACTTGGTCGCCTGTTTCCGTCGCACGTTCGCCAAGGAGATCGCTGCCGGTCAGGTTACGATGGTCGCCAAGGCGGTTTGGGAAAAGGCGGGTACGCTGACGTTCGACGGCGCCGGCCTAGGCTTCCATGCGGTCGATTCGCAGAGATCTGATTCGACCACGACCGGACGGTTGATGCCGGTAACCACGATCGACAACACGGTCGAGGCGCTTGGGCTCAAGCGCGTGGATTTCATCAAGATGGACATCGAGGGGGCGGAAAGGCAGGCCCTGCGGGGGGCGCGCCGGACCATCGCGCGCTGGAAACCGAACTTGTCCATCTGCGCCTATCATCGCCCGGACGATGCGGAGGCCATTGTCGCCGTCGTCCGCAACGCGCGTGCGGACTACCACGTGCTGGGCGCGCCCGGGCCGGCGCAACACCCGCCGAGCTTGCTGCTCTGGTTTCCGCGCGTCGACCACAAGCCCCGCTAGCGCCACCGTCTAACGCGCAGCGATTACGGCCGAGTAGATGGCGAATGTCTCGATGCGGGCAGCGCGATCGCGGAAGCGGCCGAGCTCGTCGTTGTGCAGGATCCATGCTTCGGTGTCGTCGGGGCAGCGCTCGGCGCCGAACGTGAAGCGGCCGAAGGACTCGACTTCCAGGAACTCGCTGCCAGGACCGTTGGGTTGGTACACGACGGTCCTGGCAAATTCGCGCGGGTCGGTGCGGTCGTAGAAGGCGACGTATGCATACGAATGGGTCGGTATGTTGGTTACGCAGATCTTGCCCGACACGGCCTTGGTGGCGGCACGGATGGCCGCGCCGTAGGACGGATGGAATGCGCCCGCAGTGCGGTCACGATAAGGGCCAAAATAGTCGCGGGCGAAAGTGACGAACAGAACGAGATGAACCGCCACCAGGCCCACGGTCAGCGTTCGGTTGATGCTCACGGTGCGCATCCCGACGGCGGCGAAATAGATGAACGGCAACCAAAGGAGATTGAGGCGGTTGATGTTGCCCCTCTGGACGGCCGCCAGGGCGAAGGCTGTGACCAGCCATAGCAACATGAGCACGCGCGGTTCGAACCGTCCTTTGAGCGAAAGTCGTGCGATGTCGGCGATCAGCCCCACCAGCGCCAGGCCCAGCGCGAACGGGTAGAGGATGCCAAAGCCCGCCACGGCGTTCCAGATATGCCCGTCGTCCTGTCTGACCAGGATGTCCCACAGCACCCTGAGGTTGTCCCACCACTGGCCCTGCGGGGGGTGGCCGAACAAGGTCGAAACGACCTGGTATCGAGCGACGGTTGGCATGCGCGGAATACCGATTCCGGCCAGGCGAAAACTGTCGACGTGCTGCTGATTGGCCCAGATGACGGCGCCGATTGGCGTGGCGACCAGGGCGAACAGCGCGACCGCGAGAAGGAAGACGCGCCAGGCAATGGCTCGTGTCGATAGCACATAGACCGAGGCCAAGAACACGAACAACGGCACCGCCAAGTAGGCGGTGCCGTAGGCGTACAGACAGAGCGCAAAGCAGACGCCCGCCGCGGCAACGTACCGCGCCCGCTCCGTGCCCCTCACCAGCAGCCACACCGCCAACAGAAACACGCCCGGAAGTAGATTCGATTCCAGCGCCCAGCGGCTCATCATGATGTGCCAAGGGCTCACCGCGAGCAGGAACACGCCGAAGAGCGCGGTCGGGCCTCCCGCCACGCGGCGAAGCAGTAGGTAGAAGACAGGCAATGACGCCAGGCCAGCCAGCAAGTTCACTGCTCGCACCGCGCCCTCGGTCAACCCGAACACGGCGATGAACGGCATGGCCAGGTAGGCCGCCAGGGCGTTCATGCCCGAGCCCCAGCCGATCAGGAAGGCCGGATAGGCGATGCCATGCCGGTCGACCCCGAACTTGAGAATCGAATAGGCGTCCCAGCCCAGCGAAGCCTCGTCGTTGTTGAACCCGTAGGGCGCGCTTTGCCGGGCCGCCACCCGCACCACGACCCCGATGGCGAGAATCGCGAGCAACAGCGCCTGATTGCTCTGCAGCGAGCGCGGCATCCTGTCGCGCAGACTGTGGATGAAACTGGCAAGCCTACTTCGCATCGCGGGACGATCCTCTCCAACGGCGACGGAGTGCGCGCGCCAGCGCTCTTTGAGAGCGTCTGCCCTACGGGAAGTTCAGCGTCGAGAAGAAGGCGGTGATGTTCGACTTCATCGCCGTCACTTCGCTGGCGCTAATCACGCTGTTGGTGACGAGCGCTTCCCGCATGCGAACCGGATCGGGTTGGCTCAGGTCGCCCCCGCCGCCGATGTGGATGGCCTTCGACACGTTGAGACTCGCCTTGGGCGGCGAGTGCGACATCACTTGGGTGCCGTTCAGGTGCGTAATCACGGCGTTCTTGGACGAGTCGAACTGGGTCACGACCATGGCGTTCTCCACCGGGGAGGTACCGTAGTCGTAGAGGTCGTTGTTTTCCTCTTCCTCCGCTCCGACGCAGTACTTGTTGGATGCGCCACAGTTGACGGCAATGCAGCAGCCGCCCGAATCTCTCCACCCGTATGCCAGGGCGACCATGAAATCCGTGCCGTACGTGTCGGGCTCGTTGTACTTGTGGGTCACGCCGAAGACGCCGCAGCAGTAGACCGTATTGGCGACCGGCTTTCCGTTGTACATGAGGCCCATGCTCGTCTTCCCGGCGGTGATCCCGGTGGAGTAGTTCTCGGTGTTGCCACTGCGGATTGCGTATTCCTGCGGCGCGTCCGTGGTGAGGATGGGCAGGCCGGTCGCCGACTCGATGGTGAACTTCGCGGCGCACTTGTAGCCGCCGGCGCTGCAGTCCGGACCCCAGGGCGCCTTCCACACGGCCGGCAGCAGATCGTTGCTTCCCTTCTGGATCTGGCCGTAGATCTTCGAAACCACGCAGTTCGACTGGTTGCCGCCGCAGAAGCTGCTCCAGGTCGTCATGTCCGCTTTGTGGTCGCTGGTCTGGCCGATATCGAGCGTCTTCGTGGTGTCGTTGGCCAGCCCGAGCTGGAAGAGCGGCCCCGTGTACTTCACCGTCATCGCCCTGGCCATGCCGTACGCCTCGGCGCATCCGCTGGCGAGCACGTCGCAAGGACCCTGGTACGCTGCCACCGTGGCCCCCCCCGTGCCTGGGGCACCGCCGCTGCCCGGAGCACCGCCGCTGCCCGGTGCGCCACCGCTGCCCGGCGCGCCGCCGCTGCCCGGTGCGCCACCGCTGGTTCGTGTGCCACCGCTGGCCGGCGCGCCGCCGCTGGCCGGTGCACCGCCGCTGGCCGGTGCACCGCCCGAGGCAACCCTACCGCCCGAGCTGGCGACTCCACCCGTAGAGGCAGCACCTCCGCTCGCAAGCGCGCCGCCGTTCGAAATCACACCGCCCGTGGTCGTGGTTCCGCCCGTAACCACGATTCCGCCCGAGCCACTGGTCTCGCTGGTGCCCCCGCTGCCGCCGGATCCACCACTGCCACCCGTTTCAGTCGCTCCGCCTGAGGATGTCGTGCCCGTGGCGCCCCCTGTCTGCGACCCTGCGCCTGGCGTACCACTGCTGCAACCCGCGAGGGCCCAAAGTGCGACCACGGTCGAACAAACGATACTAGCTCTCATGTGACTTCTCCTTCGGCAGATTCGGCGTGGAAGCAATAGCGAGCATCCTGCATCCTCGCTTCTCGGATAGACCGATAGGGTCTTCGACCTCGTCAATTGCGCGACAGCTCGGCGCACGTGCTACTTGACACAATGGCACTTCGAGAGCTGCCGTTCAAGCGCCATTCCTGCCGCAGGAGCAGCCTCCGTGGAAATGGCATGCTGCGTGGTATTCCGAACGAACGACCTATGGGGGCAGGCGCCTCGCGACGAGGACCAGCGCCCCGGCAAGAGCGTAGCCCGCAGCGCCCATCAGGATCACTGCCGAGAAGCCCAGGTTGGTGATGGCGGTCATGGCCCACGACGCACCCCACACCGAAGACAGCGTAGCCATGGCGTAAGTGGCGGGAACGGCCGCGCTACGCCCGGCGTCCACAACGCGCTCCACGCCGAACGGGTAGAACATCCCAAGGAACGTCCCGGCGGGGACCACGCACAACGCCACGCAGAGAACCTTGATCGGCAAGGGCAGCGAGAGCAGGCGTGCGTTGCACAGGTGTGCGGCGAGCGCGCCCCACACGATGGCGGCCACCGCCGGCAACACGAGCGTTGCCGGGCCGCGGAACACGCGCAGGCGGTCCTGCAGGTACGCGCCGAGGCCGTTCGATGCCAGGAACAGCGCCAGGATCACGGCCACGGCGAAGAGCGGACTGCCGAGGAACAGCTCGGTTTTGGCGATGAGGCCGATCTCCACGCACATGTACGACACGCCGGCCACGAAGAAGTACAGCACCCACGGCCAAGGCACGCGCCGCTCGCGGCCGCGCCGCAGGCCCACAAAGGCCATGACCCCGAGCGAGATCGCGCCGAAGAGCAGGATGGTGAAGACCTTGATCCAGCTTCCGGCGTAGAGCTGGTCGATGAAGCGCGCCTTGGCGGGCGCAAGCTCGAAGTCGCGCCAGCTCACCTCGTGCACGAACGGACGATCGTCCGTGACCAGCGGCCCGCGCGTGCGCCCCAAGACGGCGTCCTCGAAGCTGGGCTCGCCCGCGCCCGAGGGCGAGTAGAGAACCCTCCGCGGGTACGGCCACGACGCCACCTTCTGCTCGATGGCCGCGATCTCGTCCCGCGTGAGCCCGCTCGGCTTGACGATCATGCTGTCTTGCCCCCGGGTTGTCGGGGCGCCGAACGCAAAGACCGCCTTGCCGAAGTCGCCGAGGCCGCGTTGGGCGAAGAGCAGACGCAGGCTCTCGACTTTGTGGAGCACGGGTTGGTTCGCGAACACCATCATCGAGCCCGGGCCCGGCGCCAGGTGGTCGAGGTACGACGCCATGGCCTCGTGGGTGTCGAGGTACTTGCGCGTGTCGCCGGTACGCTCGGCGTTGATCGAACCGTTCGTGGCCACAAAGAGGAGGTCGTAGCCACTGCTGTCATTGTTGAGGAAGTCGCGCCCCTCGCGCACCACCAGGTGGATGTTGGGCCGCGCGTGAAAGGCGCGCAGGTTCAAGTCCGCGAGCAGCGGATCCCGGACCAAGTCGACCACGGCGCGGTTCAGCTCCACGCCCGTGATGTCCGCCCTACCCTGCGCCATGAGGTCGAGCTCGACCATGTCACGCCCCACGCCCGCGAAGAGCACGAGAACGCGCTTCGGCGAATGTCCCATGAGAAACGGCAGCGCGTGGTGCAAGCTGTACGGCAGGATGTCCGCCGGCTTGGCCGCCGGATCCCAGCCGAGGACCCTCACGTTACTGAGCCCGTCGTCCTGCACGATGCCCCACGCATCTTCGCCCGATTTCGGGTTGCCGGTGTCGGCGTGCACCAGGCTCGTGCGCGCGAGGTCGTTCCAGCGCACGCGCACTTCCTTCGCGTCTTGGCGGGCGAGAGCGCCCAGCACGTAGCGCGACAGGCGGACGGCGTCCGGGTGCTCCACAAGCACGCTCCCGCGGTACGCCATCAGCGCGACCACGCAGTACCCCGCAACGCCGGCGCCCACTGCGAGGCGCCTGCGGGCCAGGGGTGCGGCGACAAGGAGCGCGAGGGCGCCGAAGAGCGCGGTCATGATGGCCGGCGGCAGCCCCGCCCAGGTCAGCACGAGGGGCAAAAGGAGGCAGCCCGACGCCGCGCCCGCGAGGTCGAAGAAATACAGCCGCCCGATCCTCTGCGCGCCCTCGTCGAAGTACAGAGCCAAGAGCGCACCGAAGATCGCATACGGCGGCAGGAAGATGCCCGAGTAGGCCAGCATCCGCGCCACGTCCCCGTGCGGGTTCTCGAGCGAGACGTGGATGGCCGGAAAGAACGCGTTCGCGACGGCGAAGAAGCCCACGAACGCGGCGGCAAGGACCGGCAGCACGAGCGCCTGCAAGATCGCGATCAGGCGGCGCGGGTCCGGCTTTCCTGCTTTGCGCTCGCGATGCACGAGCAACGAGCCCAGCGAAAGCCCGAAGAGCGCCACCGGGATGGCGAGGAAGTTCGAGATGCTCCCGAGGAAGAAGGCCAGCATGCGGGCGTGCAGCAGCTCCACCATCAGGCACACGAGCCCGACGAGAAAGATCCCGATCTCGACGTGCCGTTTCGGGCGCGCCGGATCCGCCTCATCGGCGTTCCGCGACATGGACGAAGCATATCGCATGGCCATGCTGGCTACTGTCCTGGTTCAGGAGGAAACGGCACGCGTAGATGCTAGCCAACCTGCCGTCGGTACGCTCACAGGCCGCTGAACCGACCGCGATCGTCGATCTGCCACACTCCAAGGACGTCCTCACCAAGATGGTTCACGGCATCGCCAATCCAGGCTCGAAGGACGTCAATCCCGATCTCCTGGATCTTCTGCACACCCTGGTAGATGCGGATACCTTTCCCGGAGATGGCTTCCAAAGCAGACTTCTATCTGTTCAAGGCAGAACGATGAGGTTCGTTCGTAGGTTCGTCTTGCCGCCTTCCCGCACGACGGTGACGTCCACCATGTCCCCTGCCTTGCGCTTGTCCAAGGCGTTGTAGAGATCGTCGTAGTTGTCCACTTGCTCGCTGTCGATGCCAACGATCACGTCTCCCAGCTGGATCCCCTTGCTGGTTTGCCTGATGCCTCTGAGCCCTGCTCTGCCGGCGGGGCTGTCCGGTGAGACGTCGAGGACGATGACACCTCGAATGCCGGTGCTGCGCTCCAATCTCCGGGACGGATCGATGTTGATGCCGAGACCGACCTGTTCTGCTCTGCCCGTCTTGATGATTTGAGGAACGATGCGCTCGATGAAGCTCGCGGGCACGGCAAAGCCGATTCCCGCGGAGGCACCCGAACGGCTGAAGATCATCGTGTTCATTCCGATCAGATCTCCGTTGGAGTCGAGCAAGGGCCCGCCGGAGTTTCCCGGGTTGATCGCCGCGTCGGTCTGGATCATGTCACGGATGGTGACCCCACCGATGCCTTCCACCTCCCGTCCCAGCGCGCTCACGATGCCGGTCGTCAGCGTGTGATCGAGACCGAATGGATTGCCGATGGCCAGCGTCTTCTGACCCACCTGCAGGGGCAGCTTACTCTGGCGTACGTGGACGGGCACGAGGTCGTCTGGCGGGTTCCGAATGTTGAGAACCGCGATGTCCTTGCGGGGCTCGGTTCCCACGAGTGTTGCGTCGTAGGTCTTGTGATCCTGGAGCGTCACCGTCACGGCCTGTGCTTGCCGGATCACGTGAAAGTTGGTCACAACGTGTCCCCGTCTATCCCAGATGAATCCGCTTCCCGAGCCGGCGGCGACCTCCGTGCGAGCGCCGAAGAAGTTCATCAGCACCCTCTTCTGGGTGACGAACACCGTCGCCGGCGCGACCCGTTCGAAAACAGACACCGTGTTCCGTTCGTCCTCGGTCGCAAGATAGCCGGGCCCAGGTGCCGCGGGCGCCGCAGGCGCGACGACGGGCGCGGGGGTGGGCGCGGGGTTTGGACGCTGCACCGGCGGTGCGGAACGAGTGGAGGCCTTCTCTTGGGACTTGCCTCGGGTCGTGCAATCCGCGGCGAAGACTAGGATCACTGCGCTCAAAAGCACCACGGAGGTGCGATACGTGGTCAACGACAGCATGCGCACAGACTAAAACAGGCCGAGGCCGATGGCGACGCCAGTGTAGAAAATGGTTCGCCAATCGTCGAGGAGGGCCACCTGGCTCGGATCGATCTCGGAGCAGGGCTGGGTCGTGTCTGCCTGCTCGTCGACGTACGTGCAGCCAGAATGGCGGACCCTCCGGGCGAGGCCCGCGTACGGACGCAGGTGAAACCGCCCGCGGCGGAGCTCGAGAAGAAGCTCGCCGTTCACCCACATCGCCTTTTCGAAGCGAAGCTCCCTGAAGTCCTGGACGTGCAGAGTACCGGTATCGCCGCCCGACACGCCGACGCCGATTCCCGGCGCGAGACCGGACGTAAAGAAGAACGGCCGGACGCGCGCCATCACGGCGAGCTGCGGAGCGATAAGACCGTACCCGGCCCCGACGCTGAACGAGAGTTGTGGGTGGGGGGTCAGGTCTAGGGCCAGGCCGGCCAGACCTGTCGGTGTTCCAATCCCAAGGTGGCCGTCGATCGCGAGCACATCGTTCCACGCGGGCGATGGCTCATGTGCAAGGGCTGACCCGCTTGTCAGGGTCGAAAGCGTAACGATCACGATCCCGGGCGTCGTTCGTGGCGAAAGGTGCATGCCGATTCTCCTCACGACAGCATCATGCAGCAATCATACCGGGCGAGTCTGCCAGCTTTTGCACGAACGGCCGCGACCGACGTCTGACATGGTTGCCCAGGATCGGGTAGTCTTCGTCCGTGCCGACACCAGAACAAATCCTCAGCGGCCTCCAGCTCATCGCCAACCGAGCACAACCCGTCGGGACCCTGTGGCACATCGCCGTCATCATCGCGCTCATCGCGATCATTTCGGGGTGGCGTCCCACCCGGCGGACGATCGCGCTGGCCTTGGTATTGCCCCTGATGTCCGTCGCAATCGTGGCCTTCCTCCATGAAGGTTTTTTCAATGGGGCGATGTTCACGGTTGCAGCCCTTGCCTTGGCCCTGCTCGGGCGGCACGTGCCGGAGGATCGCCCGGGCCGGCCATCACGCTCGGTACTGGTCCTGGGCATCGCCATGACGATCCTCGGGTTCGTCTATCCGCATTTCCTCCAGGGCGGCTCGTACCTCTGGTACCTGTACAGTGGTCCACTGGGAGAGCTTCCATGCCCGACGATCTATTTCGTCATCGGGCTGACGCTGCTCTCCGATGGGGTCGGATCTCGGGCCTGGTCCCTGATCCTCGCGGCGCTTGCGTGGTTCTATGGCGTGGTGGGGGTCGCGAAGCTTGGCGTCTGGCTCGACGCCGGGCTCGTCGTGGGCGCGGCCGGGTTGGTCGCGCACACCTTCACGCCAGCGCGCAAGGCGTGAAGCAACGATCTGCCGATCGCTACTTCTTGCAAGTCACGTCGAACAGGGGCGCCGGGCCGGGACTCCCTGGCAGCTTCGCTTCGAGTTTGTGCACGAATTCCTTGTCGCTCTTCTTCGTGAAGATGTGCTTGGCGGTCATCTTGCCCATGAAATTCGAAACCTCCAGATCCCAGGTCATGGTGTCCCCCGACCAGCCGCTGCTGCTGCCGGTGGCGTAACCGCCATCCGATTGGAACTCGGCGCGGACGAATTTCTTCGACTGGGCGTCCCACCCCCAGGTCCCCATCGCCGTGACGGCCATGGGATAGTCTTTGGTCTTCTTCTCGGTGTAGACAAAGCTTTGCCAGAAGCCGCCCAGCTCGTTTCGGACCTTGGCGGTGGCGGTGATCTTCGCGGTCTTGTCGGGGCCCAACATCGCCGTGCCTTTGCAGGTCCAGACGCCCGCGAACATCTTGAGGGCATCGTTTTCCGCGGCCGGCTTGTTGGGTGGCATGGGTGGCTCGGGCTTTTCGGCAACGGCGATGCCGGCCAATCCGGCCAGCAAAAGGGCGGCTGTGGTGAGGTGGCTGATCAATCGCATGGGCTTCTCCTCGGTAATGATTGTTCAATACGCAGCCGCCCGACTCGAACCGGGGACTGACATCCGTCGGGTTTGGCTTCATGCTTCGATTCCCCCGAAAGTGAAAGGATTCGGCGCAAAGTGATCTACGGAAGAGCTGCTCCGGCCACTTCGCGCCTGGGCTTCCGGCGGGAGCAAATCGACTGGCTTGCTTGCCAGGGCCCCATCATGTGACACGCTTGTGGCTCAGGAGGCACGATGCACACCAGTCACCGGGTTTCATTGGCGCTCGTCGCAGTTGCAGTGGCGACGCTCGCGGCGTGCGGAGGGGGCGGCTCGGACGGCGATGCGGGAATGACAGGGTTCGATGGAGGCGGCAGCCCGGGACTGGATGTGGCCACCACGGGGATCGACGCAGCCGGCGGCTCAGCCGCTGACGTGAACATGGTGGGGCTCGATGCTGGCAGCAGCTCCGGCGCCGACGTGGCCACCACAGCGAGCGATGCAGGTATCGACACCGGGAGCGGCCTGGGCGTCGATGTGAGCGTGGCGGGGGTCGATGCTGGCAACGGCTCGGGCGCCGATGTGGCCACCACAGCGAGCGATGCAGGGGCCCAGGATGGCAGCGCGCAGGGACTGCAGCTGGCGGGGGTGACGGTGACCCCAGGCGTCGCCGGCTCCTTCACCGGCAGCGTCGAGGTGCCTGCTGGCTTTACCGTCGACGGCACCCTTGCCATCGCCTGCAAGCGGCTCGGCTCGGAGTGCGACACCAACGGGCTCGTCTCGGTCGCGGTGGCGGGTACGGGGCGCACGGGTACCTTCGAGATCACGGGCCTGCCGGCGGGCGAGTGGACAGTGCTTCTCTGGAAGGACGTCAACAATAGCCAGGACTTCGAGGCGGGCGACCTCTACGGCGCGTGGACGGACAGCAACGGCGACCTGCTGTGGCTGCAACCAGGCTATCAAGGTTCGTTGGTGCAGATGGATGTAGCACCCGACGACACGCCGCCCACCACCAACCAGGACGCGGGCACGCCCACGGTGACACCCGGCCTGCCGGCGGAGCTGGTGGGCACATGGGTCGACGTCTCGTCGTCGTCGGCGACGGGCTACACCTTCAACGCCGACGGCACCTATACCTATTCGGCGTACTTCGCGATGACGCTGTTAAGCGGCTGCGACCGTCCCACGGGGTACATCGAGCCCTACGTCTTCATCTATACCCAGGGCAACGCCTCTGCCACGAGCAACGTGCTCAACATCGAGGACCGTTCTGGCATCTACCAGCGCGACGTCGGTTGCGAGTATTCGCGCACAGGGGCCTCGCTACGTACGATGTCGGGCGTGTACGTCCTCGGCACGCGGTCCGACGGCAGGCGCTCGCTGGACGTCACCTGGAACGGCGCCAGCACGCCCAACAACTACCGCGAAGACGTTGCGCTGCCACCGAACCCCGCGCCCTGAGGTGGTGGGATAAATGGACACGGTACGCGTGGCAGCCGCGTCTACCCAAAGCATCCTGCCCAGGGCCGGCGCGCTCGCGAACACCTAGCACGCGGGCGCGGCGGCTTCGTCGAACCGGCTGGCGGCGTCCAGAAGCAGGAGCGTGGTCGGCTGGCCAATCTCGTCGACGGCGGAGGCCAGATCCTCCTGCGTGAAGGCGAACCAGCCGCTGTCCCACGCCAAAAGCTCGTAAAGCGCGGCCCGATTCACACGGCGCGAACCTTCGATGCGCACCGAGATGACCTGGCCGGCTCGCAGGCAGACACGGCCGATTCTGTCGCGGCCGACGACGAGCACCTGACCTGACCGTCGTTCGAGATCCAGGAAGGTCAGAACGGTCGCGAGTCCGAACTGCTCGAGCCGGCCACGCAGCCCGGCACCGTGTCGGGGAGACACGGAAACCTGCCGCAACCTTGGTGGCGCCATGCGGAGAGTTGAGCCCAATTGGGCTTCCACCGCAAAAAATCACTGTGCCGGAGGCCGTTGGCGCGCCCGGACACATTTGATTTACAGCTTCGCGGCGGCGGCGACCACCCGCCCGACGTCGAGGATCACGCGGCCAGCGACCACGGTCTGCCCGCTGAACACGGCCCCATCTGGGGTGCGGGCGGTGATTCGTATCCGGTGCTCGAGCAGGTCGCCAGCCACGGCATCACCCCAAAAGCGCATTTTCGCCAGCTTGGCCACCACCCGCACCTTTGCGAGATCCGCTTGCGCTTGCTCGCCGGCCGGCGTCTGGGACACGCGCAGCAGGCCGCAGGCCTGGCAGAAGGACTCGATGATGAGAGAGCGCGGGAATCGCAAGTCCGACGAACCGACGACGCTCCCGTAGCAAGGTTCCTCCAGCGTGACGGCTTTGCGCGCAAGCAGCGCGAGGCCGCGGCCCGGCAGATCGAGCACGAGCCCGCTGTCGACGAGCAGCGCCGGGGGGCGGTGCGGAAGGGCGCCGTGGATGAACGCGGTGTCGAGAAGGCGTGCGCCGCGGGCGGCGTCATCCCACGAGGGTGCCAGGCTCGGCGCATCCTCTCTCGCATCAGGAACCGGCGATAAGACCATGGTGAGGGTCGCGGCCGGCGCGCGCCCGCTTGCGGTCCCCTCGACGAGGGTCCGGCCAGCGCCGGTTTCCTTGAGCTGGAAAGCAGCCAGAACCTCGTCGCCGGGAAGCAGCGGCGAGTGAAACCGGCAACTGACGATCTCTTCGAGGTGGACGTCGCCGCCGAGCGCGCCGCTGGCAGCCTGCAAGAGCGCTTCGACGAGGAAGCTGCCCGGAAGGATCGGCGCACCCGGGTAGTGCCCCGCGAAGAGAGCCTCGTCATCGAGTTGCAGCCGCGCTTGGAATGCGCCCGCAACGACCGGCCCGGATTGCCAGCGAGCGATGAACGGCGCCGGCCTCATGACGACACGATCATGACGCTGTGGTAGCCGTTGCTCGCGAGGTGGTAGAGCAGCACGCGCTCCACCGACCCTGCTGAGCCCTCGACGACTCGCACCTCGCCGGGCACGCGCCGGCCGGCCACGGCGCGCACGGCCAGGTCGAATCCGAGAGCGCTGGCGGTTGCGAAGTCTCCCGTCAGGTGGCGATACACGCCAAAGCCCAGGTGCGGTGCCCGGCCGCGCAGGCCGGCGGCAATCGCGCCGTAGCTGGCGTCGAGCGCGGCATCGCCATTCGCGCCAAGAATCACCAGGCCAATGTCTTCGAGCCTAGTGTGCGCAGCGAGCAGTGCCTGGTCGACGAAGGCGATCTCCTCGGCCGGCTCGATGGCGGGCGAGCGCCGCAGAGGCCCGCGCGCGCGTACGCCAACCAATCGTGCGAGCGGCGCCGCGCTCGATCCCGGCGCGCCGAGAACGAAGGCCGCTGCCCCTTCACCGGGAAGCGTGCCGCCCCCTACCCGCTCTTGCCCGGAAAGCGGCGCGAGGGGTGATGGGTCCGTGCCGTACCAGCCGAGCAGGTGACCGTGGATCTCCTGGAACTCGACCAGCGCCTCGACGCCGCACACGACCGCGTGTCGCGCCCGGCCGGCGGCAAGGAGATGCGCGCCCTGCCACAGCGACGACTCGAAGGACAGGGCGTCGTGCGCGAAAGTCTGGTTTTCACCCTGAAGGCCGAAGGTCAACGCGAGCTGCGAGGCCAACGCGTTCTTCACGGAGTTGACGAAGTAGGCAGGCTTGGCGCCCTTCTCGCCCAGCTTGATGAGGTTTTCGAGGAACGTGATCTCGTCGCCCTCTTCGGCCCAGGCCGTGCCGACCGAGACGGCAGTCGCGCTGCCACGCTCGGGCGGCGTGGCGCAGGCGTCAAGGGCGCGCTGGACGGCACCGATGGCCATTTCCTGCCCGCGCCCCATCCGCTTGATGCGCTCGGGGGGCGAAAGGCTCTGCTCGGTGGCCTTGTCGAGACGGTAGGCGGACCATTCCCCCTGGGCAACGGCGGCGGGTGCGGGACGGCTGACCGGAACGGCGCCCGGACGTACGGAGCCGGCGGCCACGATGTCGGCGGCGCACACGGCAAGGGTCATCGCGCCGCCTCCCAGGTCCCCGGCCGGCGAAACAACACCGCGCTGTTGTTGCCGCCAAATCCCAGCGAGGTGCTCATGGCGACGTCGAGCTTGGCCGGTCGGTACTCGGTCACGGGCGAGAGTGGGATCTTCGGGTCCACGGTACGCAGGCCGAGGTTGGGCGGGATGGCCTGATGCTCGAGCGCGAGCACGGTGACGATGGCCTCGATGGCGCCGGCCGCGGCGAGGGTATGGCCAAAGAAGCGTTTGGTCGAGGACACCGCGGGAGCCGCATCGCCGAAGAGCGCGCGAATCGCCCTGGCCTCGGCTGGATCGTTGTCCGCGGTGCCGGTGCCGTGGGCGTTGATGTAGTCGACGGCAGAAGGTGACAAGCCCGCGCCCGCGAGCGCCAGGCGCATGGCCTCGCACAATCCGCGGCCCTCCGGTTGCGGTGCCGAGACGTGGTAGGCATCGCAGGTGTTGCCTCGACCGGCGAGCCACGCGCGGACACGCGCCCCGCGCTGAATCGCGTGCTCCTCGGATTCGAGAACCAGCACGCCGGCACCCTCGCCCACCGACATGCCCTTGCGTTCGGAATCGAAGGGACGGCAGCCGTCGGGCGACACCAGCATGAGCGAGTTGAAGCCATTGAGCACGATGCGATTCAGGGAATCGACCCCGCCGGCAAGCACCACGTCGGCCTCCCCCGCCTCGATGAGGTCGCAGCCGAGCCCCAGCGCGGACCCACCCGAGGCGCAGGCGTTGGACACGGTGGTGCGGAAGCCACCGAGCCCGAAGATCTCGGCGATGCGGTCGGCGGAGTTACAGCAGGCGCGATCGTCAAGATGGCGGGCGTCCACCTGCCCTTCGAGACGAAGGCGGGTGAGGAATTCCTCGGTGAAGAGCATGCCTCCGGTGAGCGCCCCGAGCACCACCGCTCCGCGGTCAGTGTCCCAGCGATGCTCGGCCAGCCCGGCGTCGCCCCACGCCTGGCGCGCCGCCCACACCGCGAGGTGATCGCTGCGCGAGCCGCCGGGAAGGCCGCTGCGTTCAGCCGGATCGCCCGTGACCTCGCCCACGGGGAGCTTGCCGCAGCGCTGGGATTCGAAGAGGGTGAGCGTGCCGAGGCCGCTGCGCCCCTCGACAATGGCGCCCCACGTCTCGTCGAGCGTCCACCCGGCAACGGACACCACGCCCATGCCGGTGACCACGACCCGCGGCCGCATGCTCACGCGCTCGCGGTCTGGCGCTCGCGCACGAAATCGGCGAGCGAGTGCACGTTGGCGAAGATCTCGCGGTAACGGCCGCTGTCCTGCTGGGTGACCTCGACGTTGAAGTGCAGCGAGAGCATGGCCGCGATCTCGAGCACGTCGACCGAATCGAGCCCCAGACCACCGGCGAAAAGGGGCGCGTTGTCGTCGATCGCGTCGGCGGCAATCTTGAGCCCGAGGGTCTCGACGAGCCGTTCCTTGATCTGCTGCTCGAGTGTTGCCATGGCGGAAAGCTAGCATGAGTGCCCGGCGGCAGTCATGGGCATGTGGCCGCGGGTCTCGCTTCGCATTGACAGCCCCGCTCGCCGACGGAATACTCGCGCCGGTCATGGTCGCGCGCTCATTGGCGGTGGATGAAGGACGGCTGCGCATCGAGATCTCCGTCCAGGAGATCGGCGAGGATCTGCTGGTCGCGATGTGGGGTGGCACGCGCCCGCACATCGGCGCGGTCGGCATCGCCCTGCCCCGGCCCAGCCTGCGCGACCCGTCGCACTGGAGCGCGACCTCCTCGAATTTCACCTTCCTGGGTCACAAGGAAGATGCGATTGTGCGCGAGGTTTCCGAGACGCTGGCGGCGGCATTGCGCAAGAACGTGGTCGTCACCGCGGGGATGCACTGGGACGACCTCGGGCCGGATGACATCGATACCGTCGCGCGCCTATCGCGTCGGGGAATGCAGTCAATCATCGAGCAATTGCGGGACGGCAAGAACAAAGGAGCCTAGGGATCATGAACAAGCCGAATGGTGAGCCAGTCAGGGACTTCCGCGACTACCTCGCGATGCTCGAAGCACGAGGGGACCTGCTCAAGGTGCCGATGGAGGTCGATCCTCTGGACGAGATGGGCACCTTCGTGGCCCGCGCCGATTCCACCGGCATGACGAAGGCGATCCTTTTCGAGAAGTCGAAGGGGTCGAAGATCCCTGTCGTCGCCAACACCATCGGACTGTCCACGCCGCGCATCGCCGAGGCCTTCGGCGTCGCCACCGACAAGGCGGTACCCCTCATCGCCGAGAAGATGGGCAAGATCCTGGCTGGCGGCGGAATCCCGCCGGTCATGGTCGATCCTGCCAAGGCTCCCTGCCGGGAGATCGTGTTGAAGGGCAAGGACGCGGACCTGGGGCTTCTGCCCATCTTGCGCCTCAACCCCGAGGACGGCCGCGGTAGCAAGTCCACCGAGGGTCGCTTCATCACCAGCCTGGCCGCATCGCAGCCCGCGCCCGGCGCCCACAACCTTTCCTACCACCGCTGCGAGATCCAAGGCCCACACCAGGGCACCACCTGGGTTTTCCGCCTGACCGGCGACGCGCGCTCGATGGAAGAAGCCTGGGGCGCGAAGATGACCGACAAGAAGCCTGCGCGCGATCCGGGCAAGGAAAAACCGTTCGAGGTTGCTTACGTCTTCGGCGTTACCCCCGAGTTCCTGCTCACCGGCGCCAACCCGGCCATGCCCTTCAAGGGCAATGACTACTCGTTCATCGGGAGATTGCAGGGCCGGCCGGTCGAGCTGGTCAAGTGCGAAACCATCGACGTGGCGGTTCCCGCCAACGCCGAGATCGTGGTGGAGGGCGTGCTGCGTCCCTTCAACTTCGGCGAGCAGGGCCGCTTCGCCTCGTTCAACGGCTTTTACGACGAGCCACGCAAGCGCCCGATCTTCGAGGTCACGGCCATCACCATGCGCAAGAACGCCATCTTCCAGCACGTGCACATCGGCCTGCCCCAGAACGAGTGCAACACCATGGCGTCCTTCTTCCGCTCGGTGCGCGTGTTCCGCGACGTCCAGATGATCATGCCCAACCTCGTCGACGTGTTCGTCGCGCCCGAGGCAGGCTGCGGCTTCACCGTGCACATGTCCATCAAGAAGGGCCGCATCGGCGAGCCGCGCATGGCCATGCTGCGGGCCTACACCGCCCTGGCCGGATTCGCCAAGCACGTCTTCGTCTACGACCATGACATCAACATTCGCGACGCCGTCGAGCGCGACTGGGCGCTGGCCCACCGGTTCATTCCGGATCGCGATCTGGTCATCATCCCCAACGTGCTCGGCATGGTCATCGAGCCGATGGCGCAGGGGAAGATGGGCGAACCCGCGCGCCTGGGCGTGTACGACGGGCACCCCGAGCTGCCGCTCAACGTGCGCTCCTTCATGGGCGTGGACTGCACCGTGCCGCTTGGCCTCAAGGTGATGGACCGGGTGGTGCGCCAGCCGGACTTGGAAGCGAAGGTCGACCGACTCCTCGCCGCGCTGCCAGGCGCGACGAAGTAGCCTCGCCGGACGTCGCGGACCGCTCCGAGCCGAGGCATGATGCAAGCCGACCTTCGACGCTGGCTCGCCGAGGAGACCCAAGCGGGCCAGGTCGTCACCTGCCGCGGCGTCCATCATCGTGTCGAGATCGGAGCCATGACGGATCTCGCGAGCCGCCAGCCCGATGGTCCGGCCCTGCTCTTCGACGAGATCGTCGATTATCCCGCCGGCTTCCGCGTGCTGACCAACACCCTGGGCACGCCAGCCCGCGTGGCCCGGGCGGCGGGTATGCCGTCGAACCTCGGGACCCTGGATCTCATCGACGAGTGGCGGCGTCGCTACGGGACCATCCACCCTATCCCGCACGCAAGGCTCGCGAGCGGCCCGGTTTTCGAGGAGTCGCTGAAGGGTGATGCCGTCGATCTGTTCAAGTTCCCCGCGCCGCTATGGCGCGAAGGTGACGGCGGCAGGTACATCGGCACCGCGCCCTTGCTCGTGACCCGGGATCCGGACACCGGCTCGATCAATGTCGCCATCGCGCGCGTGATGATCTTCGATAGCAAGCACGTCTTCTACCGGGTCTCGGCGGGCAAGGATTCGCGTCGCCACTTCGCGGCTGCCCTGCGCGACGGCAAGCCCATGCCCATCGCCATCTCGCTCGGACACCACCCATCCTTGCTGATCGTCGGCGGTCTCAACGTGCCCTACGGCACCTGCGAATACGACGTCTGGGGCGGGCTGTCGGGCGGCGCCCTGGAAACCGTCGACACGCCAATGCACGGCCTGCCCGTGCCCGCGCACGCCGAGGTCGTGCTCGAGGGCGAGGTGCTGCTCGACCGCACCGGCCCCGAGGGACCTTTCGGCGAGTGGAGCGGGTACCTGAGCCGCGAGGTGAGGCAAGAGCCGCTGGTCCGCGTACGCGGCGTCCACCACCGGCGCGATCCGATCCTGCTCGGCATGGGCACCGGCCGGCCGCCCTCGGAGCTGACCACCTTCTGGTCGATCTTCCGCTCGGCCCTGCTGTGGGATCAGATGGAGAAGGCCGGCATCGGGCCGATCCGTGGCGTGTACTGCCACCCGGCCGGCGGGACGCGCACCTTCATCGTGGTATCGCTCGCGCAAAGGCATCCCGGTCACGCGCGGCAGGCGCTGATGGCCGCCGCCTCGCTGCCCGCCGGCGCCTACATGGGCCGCTACCTCGTCGCGGTCGACGCCGATATCGATCCCACGGACATGGACAGCGTGCTGTGGGCCGTCGGCACCCGCTCCGATCCGGAAAGCGACGTGGATTTGATCAAGGGCGCCTGGGGCGGCCCGCTCGATCCCGCGCTCGGCAATGAACGGCACGGTCTCAACTCGCGCCTGCTTCTCGACGCCTGTAAGCCGTGGAACGCGACGGGCGACGCCTTCCGCGTCTCCGAGCACGGCGAGGTGGCGCAGGCGCGCGCCCGCGAGCTTCTGCAACGCTTCGCTGGAACATCGTTCAAATGATCCACGACTACTACGACCGCGTCTGGCGGAAGAAGCTCTCGCTGTCCCACTACCAGGATCTCGATTCTCGTTGGCGCAGTCGCTGGGACTTCGCGATCGAGCGCATCGCCGAGGGGACTCGGGTGCTCGATGTGGCCTGCGGCGATGGCGTGCTCGGGGGCATGCTCGTCGAGAGCAAGCGCTGCGAGGTCGTCGGCCTCGACGCCTCCGCCTACGCCCGCGAGGTGGCCAGCGAGCGCGGCGTGAAGGCTCTGGCCTGCGACGTCTCGCAGGAGCGATTTCCTGTCGAGGATGCAAGCTTCGACGTCGCGACCGCCTTGTGCTGCCTGGAGCACGTCTTCGATCCCGGCCACGCCCTGCGCGAAATGGCCCGCGCCCTGAAGCCCGCCGGCAAAGTCCTGGTCACCCTGCCCAATGCCGTGCAGTTGCGCTTTCGCCTGGGCTTCTTGCGCGGCCGGCTCAGTCCCGACCTGCTGCACACCAACGATGGCGAGGGACTGCACATCCGCTTCTTCGACTACGACGGCGACTTCGAGCGGTTGCTGGCGTCCGAGGCGCCCATGTTGCGCGTCGTGGAGAAGGTCCCCTCGCTCAAGAACCCGCGCAAGCACGGAGCGCTCGTACGCGAGCTGCTCAACCTCGCGGTGCGCGCCCGCCCCAACCTCTTCGCCGAGTACACGCACTTCACGCTGGTTCGGCGACCGTAGTCAGCGGTCGGAAACCGGCGGACCAACCGCGCTCAATTGTAGGTGGCCGAGAAGAGGAGGGAGAACACCGACGTTCGCAAGCGGGTGTCATACACCCCCACGGTGTCGCCCATGGATGCAAAGTGGAATCGTGCGGCCACGCCGATGCCCCAGTCGCTGCTGACCCACCATTCCTTGCCGACCATGAAGCTGACTCCGAGGCCGAGGCTGGTGTCGCCGAGCGGGTAGGCCGTGTCGGTGTCGCTGAACGAAACCTGTGAGAGGGTCAACGTACCCGACAGGTACAGGTTGATGGGGATGAAATAGTAGGCGATGCCGGGACCGAAGCCCAACAAGCTGAGGTCGGTTCCAGAATAGCCCTGTGTCACGCCGTCGATGCCATACTCGGCGTTGACAATCGTGGTACCAAGCACTTCGCCGTAGACGATCAAGTTGGGCAGGATGGCGCCCCCGAGGGCGGCGCCATAGCTAGCGCCACCGCCCGTGTAGTCGTCGGTCGCGCCGCCATAGGTTTCCGAAGCGCTCATGTAACCGAACCCGATATGGAGGCGCAGGTAGAACCCATCGTGCTGGTGGAACCCGTACCCCCCACCATAGCCCGGCGCATAGTACCCACGCGGAGGACCATAGCCGCGGCCATAGTAGGATCGTTGGGCGTATGCGGCGGATTCGCCCAGCAACAGGAGTAGGCTCGCAAGTGCGAGCAGGACTGACAGTCTGCTGGTGGTTCGCATCTTGTTCCTCCGAGCGAGAGGGGCCAATCTACCCTGAGCGCCGGGCGATGCCACGGCGATTCGAAACGATGGGGTTCATCGGGATGCGGGCATGGGCGGTCCCGCGACGATGACCAGGTGGTCGGGGACCGGGTAAGCCCCGCGAATGTCGACCTGGACGCCGCCGGCATCGAGCGCGAGCTGGGTGGAGGCGCCTCCGTCGAGCATCAGCGCCGAATCGAATCCACACGCCGCCAATCGGGCCGCCAGCTCATTGGCGTCGATGGCCTTGTCGACCACGACCAGCGTTAGACGGCGGCCGTCATCATCGAGCGCGACCGCCGTTCGGCGCGCAAGTTGCGGCTTCAGCTTGAGCGGCTTGCCGGCCACGACCAAACGGGGACCGACCTGGATCGCGCCAAGCACCGGCGTACCTCGGTCGATCTCGCGCGAGTGGACGATTCGCGCGCTCGCCCCTTCGAGCAACAGCACGCCCCAGTCGACCTTCCGCCGCAAGCGAACGCGCGTCTTGCCCTGCTCGATGCGCAAACCCAACGGGGCACCGCGCTGGTCAAAGAAGCCGCCGTTGACCACCGCGATTGCCTTGCGACGGCGTCTCACGGCGGCCGCGGTTTCCGGGCGCGGCGGCCAGCCACGGCCGAGCGAAACCTCGGCGCGAAACCGGTCGAGACTGAAACGAAAGAGGAGAATTTGAATGCCGTGATCGGCCGTCGGAGTCGCGCGCTCGGCCCCCGGCCTTATCGCTCGCCACACGACCGGCTGGGTAGAATCTGGCGGCGCGACTTCAGCGGGTGTCGCAGCGAAGGGCGCGACCAAGGTGGCCCCGCAGATCGCAAAACTGAAAAGCGAGCGAAACGAAAGGCGCACGAAGGTGATGTCTACTGTCGTGGGGTGAAAGGATCAAGCCGGCGTCGTCCGCGCCGCGAGAACACGGGCCGCGTGGCCTACCCTCGCGATACCCAGTACTCGCTGCGTTGGAACGGGTAACCCGGCAGGGGCATGCGACGACGGAGTTCGCCGGCATGGACCGCCTCCCAGTCGATTCGAGCGCCGCGCAGCCACAGCTCGCCGAGCGCCCGCAACAGCAGCTCGCGATCGTCGCGATCTTCCCCCGCCGAGCGTGACGAAGCGATCCAGCTCCGCCCTTCGAGCTCGCGATACCCACGGCCAGGTACCCCACGGCTCTGCCCCGGACCGACTTCGACGAAGACGGCGTCCGGACTGGCCGCGAGCGTGCGCAGGCCATCCGAAAAATGCGCCGGGTCGCGCAAGAGCCGAGTGAAGTACTCTGGCGATTTCGCATCCTCGGGTGTCACCCATGCGCCCGTGAGCCCGGAGACGTAAGGGATCTCGATCTGTCCGTGCTCGAAACGCGCCGCCTCCGCCGTAAGGCGCGCCGTCAGTCGCTCATCACCAGAAAGCGATTGCATCAGATTCCCTCGTCGGGCCATCCAGCGAAGCGCGGGTTCGACCTTCACCACGCCGGCAAGGCAGGCTGCCGTGTGCTCGCCGATGCCGTGGCCGATCATGGCGTCGGGGCGGATTCCCCAGCGCATGAACAGACGAGCCAACGCCCACTCGATGGCGAACAGCGCCGGCTGGTCGAACCGCGGCTGCCCGAGCGGCGCCGGCGGCGGAGTCACGTCCCGAGGGGCGGGAAAGAGCAGCTGCCGGATGTCGAGGCCTAGCTCGGGCGCGAGGACCTCGGCACAGTGATCGATGTCGGCGCGAAAGCTTGCCGTACTCTCGTAGATGCCGGCGGCCATGCCGACGTGCTCGACGCCCCGGTCGGGAAACACGAACACGATACTGGGCGGCGAGGCAGGCGCGCGATCGCGTCCCTTCGCTTCGTCCGCTCTCGCCGCGAGTTGTTCGATCGCGTGCGAGCGATCTCGACAAACCACCACGCGCCTTTCGGCAAAGTCGTGCCGACCAACCTGGAGGGTGAACGCGACGTCGGCCATCTCAACGTCAGCATGATCCGCGAGGTGGCTTGCCAGCGCCGCCGTGGCCTCGGCCAGTGCGACTTCGCTCCGTGCCGACAGGGGCAAGATCTGCCAGGACTCGCGAGCCTGGACCGGCGGCGTCGGGGGGGCCTCCTCGAGAACCAGGTGGGCATTGGTCCCGCCCACGCCAAAGGAGCTGACCCCCGCGCGCCGTGGACGATCGACCGGCTTCTTCCAGGATGCGAGTGCGGTGTTCACGAAGAACGGGCTACCCGCCCAGTCGATCGCGGGGTTGGGCTGCTCGCAGTTGAGACTTGGTGGGATCTCGCGGTGGTGCAGCGCCAGCACCGTCTTGATCAAGCCGGCAATGCCTGCGGCGCGGCTCAAGTGCCCGACGTTGGACTTGACCGAGCCGACGGCGCAGGTCCCGGCTCGCTCGCTCGACAAGCGAAACGCCTGTGTCAGCGCGGCGATTTCGATGGGATCGCCGAGCACGGTGCCCGTCCCGTGCGCCTCGACGTAATCGATGGTATCGGCGGACACGCCGGCCGCCCTGTGCGCCGCCGCGATCACGCCCGACTGCCCTGCCTCGCTGGGCGCGGCGAACCCCACCTTGGCGGCGCCGTCGTTGTTGATGGCCGAGCCACGAATGACGGCGAGGATGGTGTTCCCGTCGACGAGCGCGCGGTCGAGCCGCTTGAGCACGACGACGCCCGCGCCACTGCCCAGCACGGTCCCCTGGGCCTTGGCCTCGAATGGGCGGCAGTGGCCATCCGGCGAGGTGATCCAGCCCGCCTGGAAGCGATAGCCGCTGGGCTCCGGGCTCTCCACCGAGGCGCTACCGGCCAGCGCGACGTCGCACTCATCGTCGAGCAGGCTGCGGCACGCGAAGTGGACGGCAACCAGCGCGGTGGAACAGGCCGTGCTCACGTTCACCGCCGGGCCACGCAGATTCAGCTTGTACGCGATGCGCGTGGCCAGGAATTCCGGATCGGTGGCCAGCCGGAGCGCCAGATCGATCGAGGACGCAGTTGCGCCGAGGTGCGGAAGCAGGTGTTGATGCAGGTACGCGCTCTGCGCGGCGCCGGCGAACACGCCGATGCGACCCGCGCACTTCTCGGGCGCCAGTCCCGCGTGTTCCAGAGCGTGCCACGAGACTTCGAGAAGCAGGCGGTGCTGTGGATCGAGCCGGCTCGCCTCTCGCGATTGAAGGCCGAAGAAGTCGGCGTCGAAGCGCTTGAATTCGACGGGCTCGGGCACCGTCTTCACGTACGCCGGATCGTCGAGCCAGCGTTCTGCCACGCCAGCCCGGCGCAACTCTTCGTCGGTGAGGGTGCGCACCGACTCCACGCCAGCGCGCAGGTTCCCCCAGAATTCATCGACGTCGCGCGCCCCCGGGAAGATGCCCGCCATGCCGATGATGGCAATCGATCGATCGGGGATCTTCCCGGATTGCAAGTCGCCCCGCGCGGGTGCTTGCCGGGGCTTGCCCGCAGCGGCCAGATGGCTGGCCAGCGACACGACGGTCGGGTGGCCAAAGAGAGACACCACCGGCAGCTCGATGCCCAAGGCGGTACACATGCGGGCGTGAACGCGCAGCAGAAGCAACGAATCACCACCGAGGTCGAAGAAGTTGTCGTTGATTCCCACCTCGGACAGCCCGAGCACCTCCGCCCAGATCTCGGCAATCTGGCGCTCCAGCGCGGTTCGCGGCGAAACCCGCACGCCGTCGAGCAAAGCCCGCGCGCTGCCCGGCGCGGGCAACTTGCGGCGATCCACCTTGCCGGTGGCGGTGGTCGGCAGCTTGTGAAGGACGATGAAGGTCGTGGGGATCATGAAGTCAGGTAGATGCGAAGCGAGCGCCGCGCGCAGGGTCGCCACCGACAGCTCGCGTCCGGCCACCGGAACCAAGTACCCGACCAACCGCGTGGACTCGCCGTCGCGCCCCGCGTGTGCGGCGGCCGCTGCCTCCTTCACGTCATCGAGAGCGTTCAGGGCCGCCTCCACCGCCGGCAGCTCGACACGGTATCCGCGCACCTTGACCCGCTGGTCGCTGCGCCCGAAGTGTTCCAGACAGCCATCCGGTCTCAGCCGGCCGAGATCGCCGGTCAACAGGGTGACCCGCGGATCTCCCGCCGGCCCGGGTACGAAGGTCGCGGCGTTGAGTGCGGGTTGGCGCCAGTAGCCGGGCGAAAGGTAGCGACTGCGAACGGCGATTTGTCCGATGTCGCCGGCGGGCACCGGCTGGCCGTGGTCGTCCAGAATCGCGACCTCGGTGTCGTCGTCGGCATAGCCGACCGGGACCACCCCCTGCCCCAGCTCGACTGTGCGGTCGACGGGGAATCGCGTGATGGACAGGGATTCGGTCGAGACCAGGCGGTTGACCAGGGGACAGTCCTGGCGAAAGTGTTCGCGGAACCGATCGACGTCCTTGCGAAAGAGAGCCTCGCCACCGAGCTGCACCAGGCGCACGTCGGGAAAGGAATCGCCGGGTTCGAGTGAACGCAGGAAGGTGCGGAACAAGCCGACCGGCAGCTTGAGTGTGGTGATGCGCTCACGGCGCACCCACGCCGCCAGCTCGCCGATGCCGAGCTGCTTGGCATTGACCATGGAGAGGCACGCGCCGTGCAAGACCGCGCCGAAGATCTCGGAGAGCGAGGCCGCGTAGCTGGTGGAAAAGGCCAGGGCCAGGCGATCGTCGGCGGTGAGCGCATAGTTCTTGCTATTGCTCCACACCAGATGCCCCACCGTGCGATGCGTGTGCAGGGTTCCCTTGGGCTTTCCCGTGGATCCCGAGGTGTAAAGAACACACGCCAGCGAGTCGGCGGTCGATCGCCCGGCAAGATCGGCCAGGGTTTCGCGACCGGCGGATGACTTCAGATGGTCGAGATCCGCGATCTCGGCCGTGGTGTCGAGGGCCTGGGCGATCCGCAGCGCCGATCCGCTTGCGAGCACGAGCCCGGCTCCGCAATCGCCCAGCGCGTGCTGTATCGTGCCCGTGGGGTGAGCCGGATCGAGCGGGACAAAAGCGCGCCCCGCCGCGAGCACGCCGAGCATGGCCACCACGGTGTCGACCCCGTGATCGAGCAGCAGGACCACGGGACAGGCCGGATCCGAGCCCGATGCGAGGACCGCCCCGGCCACGGCCGCGACCAAGCACGCGAGGTCCGCGTAGCTATAGGTCCCCCGAGTGTCACGCAGGGCGACCCGATCTGGATGAAGCGCAACCATCCGGCCAAACCGCTCCACCAGGGAGCGTTCGATGTCCACCTTGGCGAACGACTCCGCGTCCTGGCGGTCTGGGCCTTGTTCCACGATGGTTCCTCGCTCGGGAAATCTGGTGATAGCATCGCCGACTACCATGTATCAACGCATCCGTTTCGACATCGCGCCAAACGGCGTCGCGACCATCACCTTCAACCTGCCCGAGATGGCGAACGCCATGGATCTTCTGGGGGTACAGGAAACCCTGGATGCCTTGCGCCGCTGCGAGCAGGAAGGCGCGGTCGGCGCGGTGGTGCTCACCGGACAGGGCGAGCACGCCTTCACCGCGGGCTTCAACCTCAAGGAGATCCCCCTCGCGAACGTCGAGACCAAGGCCGTGCGCGGCCACTTCGAGACCCTGGCCATGTGGTGGCATCAGGTGCTGCACAAGATCATCCACTTGCCCAAGCCCGTGCTCGCGGCGGTCAACGGCGTCGCGGCGGGCGTCGGCCTGGGCATGATCGTCGCGGCGGACCTGGCGGTCGCGGTCGAGAGCGCGACGTTTCTATGCGCGTGGCACTCGATCGGCTTGGCCAACGACGCGGCTTCGAGCTACACGCTGGTCAAGATCGTCGGCTTCCGCCGGGCCATGGAGCTGATGATGACCAACCGCAAGCTCACCGCCGCCGAGGCGCTGGACTGGCAAATCTTGAATCGGGTTTACGCCCGCGAGGACTTCGCCAAGAACGTGGCGCAGATCGCGGCCGAGCTGGCCGCGGGCCCCACGCACTTGCAGGGCATGGCCAAGGCGCGCTTCCACGCCGGCTGGCGTCAGTCCATCGAGGAGTGCACGGCGTTCGAGATCCAGAACGTCATGAAGTCACTCGACGATCCGTACTTCCGCAAGACTCTCGACCAGTTTCTGCGCAAGGAAACCCGATCCGACAAGGTCCAGGTGACGCTGCCGCCAAGCACGCGCCGGCCTGGCTGAGCCCCAACGACTCGACGGAGACGCCATGGATTCTCGCGAACGCTACCGCCAAGTGCTGCTCAAGTACCGTACCAACCCCACCGAGCCGGGGAGCGACCAGTATTGGTCTCCCGAGCTCGAAACAGCTTCTCGCGACCGCATCCGCGAGATTCAGAGCGAGAAGCTCGCCGCGGCGGTGGCCTTTCTCTGGGACTACTCGCCGTTCTACCGCCGCCTGCTCGAGGAAAGGAAGCTCGTGCCCGCCGACATCCGTGGCGTGGACGACCTGCACAAGCTGCCCATCCTGCGCCGCGAGCAGTTCGTCGCCAGCCAAGCGGCGCATCCGCCCTGGGGCGACTATTCGCCCATCAGCCAGGACATGTGGACGAAGGACGGCTGGTTGCTCTTCACCACCGGCGGCACCACGGCCAGACCCCGCCCCTTCCGCATGACCCGCTTCGATCGCGACATGGCGGCCTGGCTTTTCGCGCGCGGCTTCTGGGCCATGGGCGTGCGGCCCGGCGACGTGGGCAACTTCATCACCAACTACGGCGCCCACATCTTCTTCTGGGAAGCGCAGCAGGGATTGCACCACATCGGCTGCCCCGTCATCGCCCTAGGCGGCGCCGATTTGAAACGTCGGATCGATTTCCAGCAGAGCTTCCCGGCCAGCGTGCTCGGAGCGACCGCCTCGTTCGCGCTGTTCATGGGCGAGCGGATGAAGGCCGCCGGCATGGATCCGAAGAAAAGTGGGGTGCGCATCCTCTTCAACGGCGCGGAACCTGGCGGCTGCATCCCAGCGACCAAGCGCCGGGTCGAGGAGCTGTGGGGCGCGACCCTGCACGAGTGGTTTGGCGCGACGGAGGTCGGACCCTCGGGCCATTCCTGCGTGTTCGAGGCCAAGCAAAAGGAGCGGCCCATGAACCTGCACTTCCTCGAAGACGCCTACATCGTCGAGTTGGTCGACCCCAAGACCTTCGAACCGGTCGCCGAAGGCAAGGACGGCGTGCTGGTGCAAAGCGGCCTGTACTCCGAGGGCACGCCCTTCCCCCGCTATCTGCTCGGCGACTTCACGCGCCTGACTGCCGAGCGCTGCGGCTGCGGCCGGACCAGCCTGCGCGCGGTGGGCGGCATGTACGGTCGCATGGACGACATGCTCTCCATCCGCGGCGCCCACGTCTACCCGAGCGCCATCGAGGAGCTGGTGCGCGGGATCAAGGACATCAGCGAGGCCTACGAGCTGGTCATCGAGAAACTCGACGGC
>Ga0210133_1000074_pt1 | contig 35202 bp, 29 predicted proteins | sample Joice_ThreeSqC_D_2_FD_184874 | JGI IMG/M metagenome (GOLD analysis project Ga0210133, IMG submission 184874) | Wetland microbial communities from San Francisco Bay, California, USA, that impact long-term carbon sequestration - Joice_ThreeSqC_D1... | ecosystem: Environmental > Aquatic > Marine >...
CCCACAAGATCGATGGGATTTGATCGGCTCCAGTAGGCCGGCAGCATCCGATCCATTTTGCCTATCAATTTCGCTGAAAGTTCCGGTACCTCCAGACCGTATTCCGCACACAAGTCAGCCGTGACAACCCCCCAGCCGCCGCCCAGGGTAACAATGGCGGCCCGTCTGCCTTCGGGAAGCGGCAGTGAAGAGAAAGCCGCCGCCAGATCGAGAAGGTCCATGGGCTCCTGGGCCAATACGACACCGGCCTGCCGGCAAACAGCTTCGAATATTTTGATATCAGAGGTCAGGGCGCCGGTGTGACTGGCCGCAGCCCGGTTGCCGGCGTCGCTTCTGCCCCCTTTCAAAAGTACGATTGGTTTTTTTAAGCCGACACGGCGGGCGCTTTCATAAAAACGTCGGCCATTTTTAACACTTTCGACATAAAGAATCACCGTGCGGGTCAGGGTATCCACCTCAAAGCCATCCAGATAATCCTCAATTGTCATCATGGCTTCATTGCCAGATCCGCAAAAAGCCCGGATACCGATACCTTGCTGTTCGGCAAATGCCAGCAACTGGATTCCCATATTCCCGGATTGCGCCACCATGGCAGTGGAGCCGGGCCGGGGCATGACAGGCGAGCCGGTGCAGTAGAGATTATTATGGGGGTTGCATATACCCATGGTGTTGGGACCCAACACCAGGACCCCTGCCTTCTGGGCGGCCATAACCAGTTCTGCTTCCAAATGCTTGCCGTGCGCTCCGGTTTCCCCAAAACCGGAGGTGATCAGGAGCATATTTTGAATCCCTTTTTTCCTGAATTCAGGTATGAGATCCAGGACCCTGGCGGCCGGTACGGTTACCGCCGCCAGGCCGATCTTTTCCGGTATCTCGGCAACGGATCGAAAAACTTTTCTGCCCGCGATGGTGCCGCCTTTCGGGTTGACCGGGTAAATTGAACCTTTATAGCCGCCACTGATGGTATTTGCCATCAGGGTGTGACCCCATTTTCCGATCTGAGCCGAAGCACCCACGATGGCCAGGCTTTTGGGATAAAAAAGCGAGCCGATGGCATCCGGGGATATCGGCGGCAGAAATTCGATTTCTTCGTTTCCGCCACCGGTGACCACCAGGGCATCCACAGCCGTCACCCGACCCTCCGGGGTTACCAGCAATGGGTTTATATCAATTTCAGAGATTTCCGGATGCGATTCTCCGATCCGGGATAATCCCAGCAATGTTTGAATCAGTTCATCTTGGCGGACAGCTTGTTCGCCTCTGAAATCGCCCAGAAGTGCTTTACCTTGAATTTCCGTGAGCATTTCCGAGGCATCATTTTCAGTCAGGGGTGCCAGGCGAAAAGCGACATCCGCAAAAGCTTCGGTGAACACCCCGCCCAGGCCGAACATGATAACCGGGCCGAATTGGCGGTCTTGAAACAATCCGGCCACGAATTCCCGTCGGCCTTTAATGTGCGGTTGAATAATAAACCCTTCCAAATCAGTCTTTGCTTCAGCCGTAATGAAATGCGCGGCATTCTCGACATCCTTAGGATTGAGAAGGTTTAAATGCACAAGGCCCCGCTCTGTTTTATGCAAAAGGGAAGAACCAAATCCTTTCAGTACGACGGGGAATCCAATTTGCCGTGCTGCATCGACGGCATCATTCGAATTGGTCGCAATTGTCTCCGTTATTGTCGGCACGCCGAACTTTTTTAGAAAATTTTTGGCCTGGTTTTCATTTAAAGCCTTTTTTACAGGCTGGTTTATTTTAGTGTTCACTGTGGTTGCGTTTTCCTAATTATTTGAATTAATTATAATATATGTTGTCATGGTCTGGTGCCCATCCGGTTGGAAAAATCTCACCGGTTATAAGCGGAACTTCTTGAATTGTCATTATTAGCGCAGTTAACAAGTCGGGTCAAGATTTCTGAAAAATTGACAATAATTTCTGGTAGCGCTAAACTGGAATATAATTGAAAACCGATAACAAAAGCCATCTATCGGCAAAAAATGGGAGACTGCGTCCCCCCTCATTATCCTGCAGCACCGCTGGCCGTCTATCAATTCAGGAAAAAAACGCTTCATGAACTCATCCCAAAATCGAGCTGATTCAAAATTGAAAATACCAAAAGAAGCGTGGATATGTCTGCTTCTGATCCTATCGATCCTCGTTATATACTGGCAGGTGGTTGACTTCGAATTTGTAAGTTATGATGATGATGTCTACGTCACTCGAAACCCCATGGTGCAACAGGGTTTGACGTTGGAAAGTGTCAGGCGGGCTTTTGGCAGCACCCACGCTGAGTTTTGGCATCCGATAACATGGCTGTCACATATGCTTGATGTCCAGATTTTTGGCTTGAATCCAGGTGGTCACCATTTCAGTAATTTGCTGTTACATATTATAAACGCCCTCTTACTTTTCTGGATCCTCAGGTACACAACGGGACAGCTGTGGCGGAGTTACGTAGTCGCCGCATTATTCGCATTGCACCCTTTACACGTAGAATCGGTGGCGTGGGTTGCCGAGCGCAAAGATGTGCTCAGCACCTTTTTTTGGATGCTGTCAACCCTGATGTATGTCTGGTACGTAAAACGTCATGGGATTAAACGATATCTGTTGGTTATTATTTTTTTTATTCTGGGCCTGATGACCAAGCCGATGTTGGTGTCCCTGCCATTTGTATTTCTTCTATTGGATTTCTGGCCATTGGAACGTCTCAAATCAGCTTCCCCCGTCAAGGTTGAAAAAGTACGTCAGTGGCAGCAGGTATATTGGTTGATTATAGAAAAAATACCCCTTTTTATCATTACAACGGCTTTTAGCGTTGTGACTTTCCTTATTCAGAAAGCCGACAGCCACCCGGGTTCTTTTGGACATTCGTTAAATGACCGCCTGGCAACCTCAATGGTTTCTTACTTTAATTACCTGCTCAAGACATTGTGGCCCTTCCATCTATCTGTTTTTTACCCTTATCCTGACGGTTATCAAATCTGGCAGGTTGCAGGCGTTTTTATATTTATTGCCCTTATCTCTTTTTGGATCTTGAAAGCGGCTCACCGCTACCCCTATCTGCCTGTGGGGTGGTTATGGTATCTTGGTACTTTTCTGCCCGTTATCGGAATTGTTCAAGTTGGCGCCCATGCGATGGCCGATCGCTACACCTATATCCCCTTGATAGGCATTTTTATCATGGTAGTCTGGGGATTTAACGACATGTTGACAGATCGGCGGCACCAGAAAACAGTGACATTCACTTTTGCGCCCTTATTAGTTTTATTTTTTATGGCCGTGTCTTCCGTTCAAATTGGATACTGGCGCAACAGTACCCTGCTATTCGAGAACGCTCTCAAGAGCACTCAGAACAACTATTTGGCCCACAACAACCTGGGCAATATCTATTTTAGAAGGGGCCTAATTGATGAGGCCATGAATTATTACCTTAACGCCATCCAAATTGAACCTGCCTTTGCCGTTGCCCACAGCAATCTGGGAGCCACTTTGGTGCGCAAGGGGAAGATACAGCCGGCCATTGATCAGTTTAACCTGGCGTTACGCATAGATCCGGGCCAAAATGATGCCCGTCAGAATCTTAAAAATACCCTTGTGGCCAAGGATGCCATAATCGAGGAAACCGCAGCACAAGAAAAAAAAGCTCAACTTGAACCTGAAAATTATAAAATTCATTATAAACTCGGCGCGTTGTATCAATCGCTCGGGAAAACGGATAAGGCCCTAAAACAGTATAAAAGCATCCTGTCGATACATCCGCGGTTCGTGCCGGCCATTGAAAATCTGGCCAGCATTCAAGCTGAAAGGGGCGACTATCGTGAAGCTGTTTATTGGTATCAAAAAATTATAGAGATCCAGCCTAACAATGCCGATATTCAATATAAAATCGCCAAACTATATGCTGATCAAAAACAATTTGATGATTCCCTTTTCTGGTTCAAAGAGGCCTTAAAGCAAGGATTCAATAATTGGGAACTCGTCAAATCTGACCGAAGCATGAATCTGGTTGTTCAAAATATAGTAAAACCAAAATAGGCCGGTATCAGACTCTAACTTTACGCCACTGCTCATGTGTGGTATGAAAAGTGATACAGAACCGAATAATCATTTAAAATTACAAGGAATGCTTATTCAATGCAGATCGGGATTGGATATGATGTTCATCGACTGGTGACGGGACGCCGGCTGATACTCGGCGGTGCGCTGATTCCCTTTGAAAAAGGATTGCTGGGACACTCGGATGCGGATGTCCTGGTACATGCGGTTTGTGATGCCTTGCTGGGATCGGTCGGATTGGGCGATATCGGCCTGCATTTTCCGGATTCCGACCCCCAATACAAAGATGTATCCAGTTTAAAACTGCTGGCCCAAACCAACGCAATGGTTCGCCAAAAGGGTTTTACCATCCGCAATATCGACACCATTATTTTTGCCGAGGCCCCTAAAATGGGTCCGTATCGAGAAACCATGCAAAAAAATCTTGCCCACGCTGTTGAAGTTGCCCCCGGCTGTATTAATATTAAAGCCACAACCACCGAAGGACTTGGCGTCATCGGAAAAGGGGAGGGCATCGGAGCCATGAGCGTGGTGCTTGTATCATGATTCCTGTCAGATAATATCAACTTTTTCGTCATTTCTGCAATTTTCAGGATAGTTTCGGCTTTTCATGGTGTCAGGTTTTCCGCCGGAGGCGGATCAGGTGTCAGCAATCCTTTTATTGAGGAATTGCGAATCCAGGAATTTAGGTATTAACTGAAGTATGTCCAAGTTCGAATTAATTTCCGATTTTAAACCTGCCGGTGACCAGCCCCGGGCAATTGAAAAATTATCCCGCAATTTGCTGGCTGGAAAACGCCAGAACGTCCTGCTGGGGGTAACCGGTTCCGGCAAAACCTTTACCATGGCACATGTTATCGCCAGGGCAAATAAACCGACGCTGGTCATCGCCCCGAACAAAACCCTGGCGGCTCAACTTTATAGTGAATTCAAACAGCTTTTTCCGAATAATGCCGTTGAATATTTTGTAAGCTACTACGATTACTATCAACCGGAAGCCTATATCCCATCCAGCGATACTTACATTCAAAAAGATTCGTCAATTAACGAAATGATTGACAAATTAAGACATTCAGCCACCCGCTCAGTATTGTCCCGCAGAGATATCATCGTTGTCGCAAGTGTATCCTGTATTTTCGGACTGGGCGCGCCCGAAGATTACCTGGGCATGCGCGTTGACCTTGAGGTCGACATGGAAATCGGAAGGGATGCGTTTCTTTTCAAACTGGTTGCCATGCAGTATGAGCGCAATGATGTCGATTTTCACCGGGGAGTATTCAGAGTAAGGGGTGACCGGGTGGAGGTTTTTCCGGCTTACGAAGAAGACAAAGCCATCCGCATCGATTTTTTCGGGGATCAGATTGAGTCCGTTTCAGAAATTGACCCTTTACGTGGCACCGTTTCCAAACGATTGCAGCAGACAACCATATTTCCGGCCAGCCACTATGTCACCCAGAAGACAACGCTCAAAAAAGCCATGGCTTCCATCATCGAAGAGTTGAAGGCGCGGATGGAATACTTGCGTAAGGAAAACAAACTGATTGAAGTCCAACGAATTGAAGAACGCACCCAATTCGATCTGGAAATGATACAGGAGCTCGGGTACTGTAACGGAATTGAAAACTATTCCCGCCACCTGACCGGCCGCAAACCTGGAGAACCACCGCCAACCCTGCTGGACTATTTCCCGGAAGATTTTCTGCTGTTTATCGACGAAAGCCACATCGCAGTGCCGCAGATACGGGGAATGTACCGGGGCGATCGATCCCGCAAACAGACCCTGGTAGAATATGGATTTCGGTTACCATCCGCACTGGACAACCGCCCGCTGAAATTTGAAGAAAGTGAAGCACGCATATCGCAGGTAACCTATGTCTCGGCCACACCGGCGGAATATGAAATTTCAAAAGCCAACGGGGCCCTGGCAGAACTGATCGTCAGACCCACCGGGTTGATTGATCCGCTAATCGAGGTTCGCAGTGCCAAAAACCAGGTGGACAATCTGCTTGAAGAAATCTCTATCCATCAGAAGCGCCATGAAAGGGTTCTGGTAACAACCCTGACGAAACGAATGGCGGAAGATCTAACCGAATACTATTCGGACCTGGGGATCAAGATACGCTATCTTCACTCCGACATCGGCACCCTTGAACGCATGGATATTATCAGAGACCTGAGAATGGGCAAGTTTGATGTTCTGGTGGGAATCAACCTGCTGCGTGAGGGCCTTGATATCCCCGAAGTTGCTCTGGTGGCGATCCTGGACGCTGATAAAGAGGGTTTTCTGCGTTCAGCACGATCCTTAATTCAAACCTGCGGTCGTGCAGCCAGAAATGTGCGGGGCAAGGTTATTATGTATGCGGATAAAGTGACGCGATCAATGCAACAATCCATTGATGAAACCAATCGCCGGCGCAAAATTCAGCAGGCCTATAATCAACGCCACGGGATTACGCCTGAAACCATTCAGAAGGACATTACCCGAATTTTTAATTTCGAAAATGAAAAGGAAGTCACCGCCGTCGATCATGTGGCGGAAGCCCTCGAGACTTATAAATCGCTGGATGATATTGATGCGGCCGTAAATTCCCTTGAAAAAGATATGCACGAAGCGGCCAAAAACCTTGAGTTTGAGAAAGCCGCCGATTTAAGAGACCAGATCAGGGCCTTGCAGAAGCTGATAGTTTTGGAAGTATAGGTAATTGACTGGTTGATTGGAAATACAATGTATCAGGTTTCGGGTGTCAGGCCTCCAAGATGTAAAATCGAAGAAACTGACACCTGAAACCTGAAACCTATATTTTTTTTATCTTGAAATCACCCATGCCCCCGGCAAATAATATCCTAAATAAGCTAACACGCATCAGCACTGAGCCCGGTGTCTATTTAATGAAAGATGCATCCGGAACGGTGATTTATATCGGCAAGGCCCGGAATTTAAAAAAACGATTATCTTCCTATTTCAAAACATCCGGGCACCTGGACCTTAAAGCCGGCATACTGGTGAAAAAAATAGATGATATCGAGACCATCATCACCGAAACGGAAAAAGAAGCGCTGATCCTCGAGTCCAATCTCATTAAAAAACACAAGCCGCGCTATAACGTCATCCTAAAAGACGATAAGCGCTATCCTTCCCTGCGAATTGATCTAAACGAAAAATACCCTAATTTTTCGATTGTTAGAAAAATGGGTGTTGATGATGCCAAGTATTTCGGGCCGTTTGCTTCCGCCCATGCTGTGCGTGAAACCCTGCGAACCATCAACAAAACGTTTAAACTGCGCAAATGTAAGGCCAAGGATTTTAAAACCAGAACCCGGCCCTGCCTCCATTGCCAGATGGAAGGATGCCTGGCCCCGTGCTGTCTCGATGTCGACCCGGTGGTTTATCATGAACAGGTTGGTGAAGCCGTCATGTTTTTAAAGGGCCGAACGCCGGATCTCCTACGTAAGGTAAAAAGACAGATGGAAGACGCCGCCGGGGTCCAGGAATTCGAAAAAGCGGCCAGGCTGAGAGATAAGATATTTTCCCTGGAACGAACCATAGAAAAGCAAATTGCCGTTTCAACCGATTTTAAAGACCGGGATGTCTTCGCCCTGGCCCGATCTCCGGAATTTTCTGTAATTACCGTTTTAGCCGTACGCAATGGATTCCTCACCGGAACACGACACTACAACTTTTCCGAGACCATATCCACGGAAGAAGAAATGCTGGCGGCCTTTATCAGGCAATATTACGATCGCCACCCGTTTGTGCCTGATGAATTGCTGACTTCCCTGGAGTTGGAAGATACCGGCCTGATCGAAGAATGGTTGCGGGACATCAAAAAGGAAAAAACACATATTTTTTATCCCCAACGCGGTGAAAAGGCACGGCTGGTAAATCTAGCCGTCCACAATGCGGAAAATGAATTAAAAAATATCCTTGCATCGCATTCCGCTGAAATGAATCTTTTGTTGCGTCTTCAGAAAAAACTGAAAATGACCAAATTGCCGGCCCGAATAGAATGCTTTGACAACTCCAACATCTCCGGGATCGAGCCCGTAGCGGCGATGGTCGTGTTCGAAAATGCCCGGGACCAAAAAAACCTCTACCGCAAATACCGGATCAAAACAGTCAGCGAACAAGACGACTATGCCTATATGGATGAAGTGTTAAAGCGCCGTTTCGGCAAGGGCGACGACTCGAAACCGTATCCGGACCTGTTAATGGTGGATGGCGGTAAAGGCCAGCTTAACATCGCTACGGCGGTTATCAGAGGTCTGGGGCTTGAGGAAAAATTTGAGGTGGTCGGCATCGCTAAAAAGGATGAGAAAAAAGGGGAGAAGCAGGACAAAATCTTCAAGCCGGGCAGGGCCAATCCATTAAGCTTTGGCAGGGAAGGGGATCTCCTGCTGTTTTTACAGCGCATCCGGGACGAGGCCCACCGTTTTGCCATTAGCTTTCATCGCCGGCGACGCACAAAGAAATCCCTGCAATCTGCCTTAGACACGATTGCGGGCGTGGGCCCCAAAAGAAAGGCAACCCTGCTGAAACATTTTCAGACCCTAAAAAATATCCGGGCAGCCGATCTCGATGAAATCAGTTCACTGCCCGGCTTTAATCGCCGCACAGCGGAATCAGTGCTGAAGGCGCTGTCCACTATATAGGTTTCAGGTGTCAGGTTTCAGTAACGCAAGAGCTAAGATCTGATTAAAAAATCTCTTTCCTTCTTTGTCTTGGGTGCTCGCCAGAACTATCCCATCGTCTTCAAAAGATCCTTGAGCTCCTGAACCGCATTCGCTGATTTCTGCAGGGCCTTCTTTTCTTCGTCTGTCAGGGTTATCTCAATGATATCCTCGACCCCCTTGGCACCCAGCTTCACCGGAACGCCGATAAACAGGTCCTGTTGGCCATACTCTCCCTGCAGATATGCTGCACAGGGCAGGATCTTCTTTTTATCCTTTAAGATCGACTCTGCCATTTCGACCGCGGCGGATGCCGGTGCATAATAGGCACTGCCTGTCTTCAGGAGGGCCACGATCTCTGCTCCGCCGTTACGGGTCCTTTCCACGAGGGCATCGATGCGATCCTGGGCCATCAGTTCGGTGATTGGAATGCCGGCGACGGTTGAGAACCGCGGTAAGGGTACCATGGTATCCCCGTGTCCACCCAGCACAAAGGCATGGGTGTTTTCAACGGAAACATTCAGTTCCATGGAAATAAACGCTCTGAAACGAGCGGAATCCAGCACGCCGGCCATTCCGATGACTCTTTCCCTGGGAAAGCCTGAGGCATCAAGAGCTACATGACACATGGCATCCAGCGGATTGCTGACGATAATAAGAATGGCTTCCGGCGAACGGGTGGCCACTTCCTTGGTGACCGCTTTCACAATACCGGCGTTGGTGCTGATAAGATCATCACGGCTCATGCCCGGCTTTCTCGGTATGCCGGCTGTGATGATGACGATATCGGATCCGGCAGTTTCCTCATAGCTGTTGGCGCCCGTGAGGTGGCAGTCATGTTTTTCTATGGGAGCCGCCTCGCTCAAATCCAGAGACTTGCCCTGGGGAACGCCTTCGACGATGTCCACCAAGACGACATCGCACAATTGCTTTTCGGCCAGACGCTGAGCTACAGTTGCACCCACATTTCCGGCACCGACGACGGTAACTTTCTTATCCATTTTTCATTTCCTCCTCTATTTAAAAAATACATTTCCCCAGTGGAAAAAATGCATGATTGTTAACACAAATTATTGTATTGTCAACCAAATTTATATCACCAGCGCTTATTGACAGGGGATATCAAGATAGTATAAGTATTACTAGATTATACCTAAATAGTACGGATGATTTGTAATTTGTCTTTCAGACCCGGTTTGATTGTGATAATATAGAAAGTTGAATTTTTAAGAGTTAATTCAGATGGCGATTGTTAATTTAAAGAAAAGACAAATCGAGTGTAAGATCGTATATTATGGCCCTGGTCGGTGCGGTAAAACGACCAACCTTGAATATATTCACAAAGCTTTTAAAAATCAAGTCAAGGGAGATATGGTTTCCATCAACACCGATGGCGACCGAACTCTCTTCTTTGATTTTCTTCCTCTTGAACTCGGAAAGTTAAAGGGATGTGATGTTCGGGTTCAGTTATATACCGTCCCGGGACAGGTTCGCTATGCGTCGACTCGAAAATTGGTATTGCGGGGAGCCGACGGTGTTATTTTCGTCGCCGATTCCCTTGAGGTCCGCCGTGAAAAAAATATGCTGTCGCTAAAAGACCTTCAGCAGAACCTTAAGGAATACAACATCAGCATTTTTAAAATACCCCTGGTTATGCAATTTAACAAACGCGACCTCACCGATGCCAATATTACCCTGATGCCGCTTGAAAAAATGCAGCAGGATTTAAATCGACAGTTAAAGGCTCCTTCCTTTCCCGGCAGTGCCTTGAAGGGTGAAGGTGTTGGAAAAACCCTCAACGCCTGCCTGAAGTTGGTATTAAAATCAATTCAAACCGAACTTAATTTGGGTGGTTAATTTATCGATATGTCCGGCGATGTAGCATTTGCAGGCAATTTAAGTTTTCTCAATCTGGGTGAGCTGCTGCAGTTACTCGGCACAACCGGCAGTTCCGGCTCGGTAACCATACACAACGCCCAGGCTGCGCAGCCCGGTTTCATTTACATTGACAAGGGCAACCCGATTAATGCCGCCAGCGGTTCCAAGACCGGCCTTGATGCCCTGTTCTCGATGTTTGGCTGGTTAGACGGCCAGTTTGAATTCGTCCAGGAAGCTGTCAGCTGCGAAAAAACCATCACCAAGAGCCGGATGGAAATTATTCTGGATGGACTGCGAATGCTAGACGAGGGTCAGGTGGAGATCCTTGGAGCGGCGACTGCAGGATCAAAGCCCAGCGACACGGCAGCTAAATCAGGGTCACTGGCCTTGATAAAAGGTCCCCTGGTGGACTATTCCTACGTGGTTGATGAAGAAAGCTTTTACGACGGTGATGAAATCGTCCAGGAAGGCAATCATGGCAACTGGATCTGGGTGATACTGGAGGGAATTGTCGAAATCTCCAGGGAAACCCCTAAGGGAGCACTCAGTATCCTCAGGATTGGAGACGGCGCTTTTCTGGGAAGCGTCGCATCGCTCATCCAGGCTGATAATGTGCGCAGCGCCACGGCTAAGGCGATTGGAAATGTTCAGCTGGGCATGCTGGATTCACAGCTGATGACCAGTGAACTGGCGGGCATGTCCCAGGATTACAGGGAATTTGTCAGAGCACTTGATATGCGACTGAAGCAAGTATCCAGAATGGCCGTTGATATTTATTCTGAGGACCAAAAGGTTATCGAACTCATCAATGAAAAAAAGCCCCTCATCAAGCAGGGGCAGGGTGAAGACCGCCTGTTTCGAATTACTTCCGGCACAGCAATTGTAGCCCGGGAAACCGACAGCGGCGTTGTGCCCGTGGCCCGCCTTGAAAAAGGTGATTTTTTGGGTCGTTTGCCTTTTTTGGATTTAGGCAATGAACCCCAGGCGGCCTCTGTTTTTGCATCACCAAACCTTAAATTAGCCGCGTTGGACCCCAAAGGGTTGCAAAAAGAACATGAAAAGCTTTCGTCGAACCTACAAAGCATATTGGCGCATCTGGCAACCACAATTTCGGTGACGACACTGATCGCCTGTGACTATTATAAAAAGAAGTTTGCCAAATTTTAATCCCCAAAAAAAGAAAATGCCATGACCTCTGAAAACAAAAGAAAACACAAGCGTATCCAGTCCCTTAATCTGTCTTATATATGTTTGGATGAGGAAGAGAACATCGTCAAACAGGGTATGGGCAGGACACTGAACATTTCCGAATCAGGGATGTTGCTGGAAACTCATTTTCCGATCGAACCGATCCATGTTGTACAGCTGACCATCAGCCTGGAAGAGGAGCTGCTTGACCTTAAGGGCAAACCGGTTCATGTCCGATCCAGCGACGAAGGAAAATATGAAATCGGGATTAAGTTTATTGAACTGGATCGAGGCGCTTCTGACCTTTTAAAAAAATTTGTCAGGGGCGGCGGCGTCCCAAAAGAATCATCGGCCAGCCATGACGAATAATCGACACCGCACATGAGAAAAGGATTTTGCTCAATGAGAACACCTGTCGGCGAAACGGATTTTCCAGATTTGAACCTGGCCAGGAGGGGAAAAGTCAGGGACATATACGACCTTGGTGACAACCTGCTAATGGTGGCCACGGACCGCATTTCCGCATTTGATGTGATCATGCCTGATCCGATTCCGGATAAGGGAATTATTCTTACCCAGATTTCCCTTTACTGGTTTGAGATTATGCAACCGATTGTTGCAAACCATGTAATTTCAGCCGACGTCAATGAATATCCGGCGGTTTGCCGGCCTTATGCCGAAACCCTTCGCGGGCGCAGCATGCTGGTTAAAAAAGCAGATCCTCTGCCAATTGAATGCGTTGTCAGGGGTTACCTATCCGGTTCAGGATGGAAATCTTATCAGGAATCCGGCAGAGTTTGCGGAATTCCCCTGGCTGCCGGACTGCAGGAGTCAGACCGGTTGCCGGAGCCGATTTTTACACCCTCAACAAAAGAGGAACTTGGCGCCCACGATATCAATATCAATTTTGAAGAAACTGTGAAAAGAATCGGCCACGAGCTTTCGTCAAAGGTCAGGGATTTAAGTCTTGCGATATATAAAAAAGGCGCTGAAATGGCCGACCAGAAGCAAATCATCATTGCCGACACCAAGTTTGAATTCGGTCTGGTGGGCAACGACATAATTCTCATCGATGAAGTGTTAACACCGGATTCATCCCGCTTCTGGCCCAAAGAATCCTACCAGCCGGGTGGCGCACAGCAAAGCTTTGACAAACAATATGTCAGAGATCATCTGATCTCCATTAATTACAACAAAAAACCACCCGGACCTGAGTTGCCGGATGATATTATACGCAATACGCGTAAAAAATATCTGGAAGCACTCATCCATCTCACCGGCGACAGCCATGGGTTGGGTTGAAAAACGAACCGCAAAATTTCGAATATCCAACCGCAGAATTTCGAAGGATAGAATCGCAATGCTCTATCTTTTTTAATAATCGACAGGACACCTTACTTCGATCCGCCTGCGGCGGAATATTCAGAATTCGATATTCGATATTTGCTTTTTAATAAACCCCACAAGGCCAAAGTCTCTTCTTCGATCAATAAACTGCTTCGACGGCCAGCGGCGGCGCTGAGATCTGACACATAGCCATCATTATGCCAACTAAAGACCTGCCATCCGCTCAATTGAAATCGGTACCGCTGAGCCGAATAGATACAACAGACGAAACCTTCCACATCACGACCCGAACACGTGTTGATGACCTGCTGGCATCCATCCGGCATGAAGGACTGCTGAACCCGCCCTTTGTGATCGAAAAGGCATCAGGTTTTACGATTGTCAGCGGGTTTCGCCGCATCTGCGCCTGCAAAAAGCTGGACCTGGAAGAAATCACGGTCCGTGTTCTCGAGCCGGATTTAAATTCCCTGGAATATCTGCGTCTTGCCATTGCCGACAACGCGCTTCAAAGACAGTTAAACCTGATAGAGACATCCAGGGCTCTGCACAAACTTTCGGCCCATTTAAACTCCGGCAATCGTTTCATCGAATCAGCATCATCACTCGGCCTGCCGCCAAATCCAACAGTTATAAAGAAGGTGAAAGACCTGTGTCTGCTGCCCGAAATTATTCAAAGCGCGATTCTGGCCGAAACCATTTCACTTTCCATGGCCGTGGATCTAAAAAAGATGACAACGGATTGCGCCGTGGCTTTTGCGCAGCTGTTTATCGAATTCAAATTGAGCCTTAACAAACAAAGAGAAATCATAACGCTGGTCAAAGAAATCGCCCGGCGAGACAGTATCGCAGAACAAAAGGTTCTGGAAGACCGGCAAGTTCAGGATATTATCATTAACCCCGACCTTGACCGTAGCCAAAAAACACGTGAATTAAGAGCCTATTTAAGGCAGCGCCGATTTCCCCATATTGTGGAAGCTGATGACAGATTCGAATATCAGCGCAGACAACTTAACCTTGGCAATGACATCAAATTAATTCCCCCGAAAGATTTCGAAGGTACCACCTACACCGTAATCTTGTCGTTTAGCAGCATCGCCCAACTCAAAGCGCTACACACCGCCCTTCATCGGATAATTAAGCATCCCGGTCTTACAAAAATTATCGAACGCAAAGATAATTCCTCCCATTAGTAAATGAACAAATATTACTTGACAAATAGTATCTAACAATTGTAGCCAGGATCAAGAAATAAATTTTCTTCATAACATTATGGGAATACAGGAAAGAAGACGGCGGGAACGGGAAAGAAGGCGCCAGCAGATTATCGTGGCGGCCAAACGGGTTTTCTCTGTCAAGGGGTTTTCAAAAACCACCATGGAAGACATTGCCCGGGAAGCAGAGCTGAGCCCCGGAACCCTGTATCTGTATTTTAAAAACAAAGACGAACTCTATGCTTCGCTTTCCTTACGCATCTTACAATATATGAATATCCGGCTGGAGGACGTGAAAAAAGAAAAAGACCACAACCCTGAACAAAAAATCGCCTCGATTAAAGAGGCACTCTATGACGTCTACCAGTTTGATCCCATGATTCTGATCAACATGTTTCACCTTCAATCCAGCGAAACTTTGAAAAATTTATCTACGCCGCTGCTTGAAAATATAGCAGAATTATCCCGCAATTCTCTCCAGACCCTGGCCGACATCTTTAAAAACAGTTCCGGCCGCAATAGGTTTTTGACCCGCCAGCCGACTGCTATCGCTGACATTGTTTGGTCACTGTTTACCGGTATTGTTCTTTGGGATGAGAGCAAGCGGATGATCGATGATGACAAGGATTATTTAAAGCAAACCCTCGATATCGCTTTCGAAATATTTGCCCGCGGAATATCCAAATAGCCAGTTAGTGCCAATCCACCCCCAGACACATAGCCTTGAGCCCCAACATTTTCTGTCTATTTAGATTTAAATCACAAATAACAAACGCATTCAATTAATGGGAATTTAGTTTGACATTGCCTTGTCACTTGTCATTTGGTATAGATCGTTCCCCTATGTCTATTAAAAAGCTTTACATTGACCGGTTAATAGCCGATTCGCCCCAAGTCCGTCTCATCGCTGAACGGCTTGGCCTGGCGGGTGAAATTGTACCGGACGCCCAAACAGTCTTCGACGCCGTTTCAGCGGCAGCAGATCCGGTGCGACAAGGCAAAAAAGTTCTGTTTCTTACCCGCAATAAGGGATCCTTCATTAAAGAATGCCCCGGCACACGCGATTATACATGCTGCGGTTATGAGATTTTGCACATTGGATCTTTCTGTCAGATGGACTGCGTCTATTGTATCCTGCAATCCTATTTCCATCCGCCCGTGCTTCAGTATTTCGTTAATCACGATGATCTTTTCAAAGAACTCAACGCCATTTTTGCCGGAAAAAAACTGCATCGAATCGGGACCGGTGAATTCACCGATAGCTTGATCTGGGAATTGTGGACCGACCTATCATCCCATCTTATTCCGGCCTTTGGCGCCCAAAAACATGCCGTGCTGGAACTCAAAAGCAAAACCACCGCTATTCAAAACCTGGGGCAATTGCCCCATAATCGAAAAACCATCACATCCTGGTCAGTTAATACCCCGAAGATTATCGCCCAAGAAGAACGGGGCACAGCATCACTCACGGCCAGATTAAAAGCGGCCGCAAAATGTGATTCCTGGGGCTATCCGCTGGCTTTTCATTTTGACCCCATCGTCCTCTACGAGGGCTGCGAAAAAGATTATGAACGCACGATAAAGAAAATATTTTCCTATGTCTCGCCGGCTAAAATTGCCTGGATCAGTCTCGGAAGTTTTCGCTTTATGCCGGCCTTAAAGCCACTGGTTGAAAAACGCTTTCCAAAATCCAAGATTATATATGGTGAGTTTATAACCGGGTTGGACGGTAAAATGCGGTATTTTAAACCCATACGAATGAAAATTTATCAAAAAATCATCGCCTGCATCCGGGACCAGGCACCTCAGACATTTATCTATTTTTGTATGGAAGACGAGGAGGTATGGCAAAAATGCCTTGGCTACACTGCGCCCGAGCGCGGGGGTCTCGACCATTTGCTGGACGAGCAGGCTGTCAATCATTGTGGGGTAATTAAGAACTGAAGCGCAAAGGCAAACGAGGATCTTCTTAAATTGCGGAGCAGAGCCACATCATTATTCGATGTTCAACATTGGATGTTCGATGTTCGCTGTTTAATTTGTTCGGTCTGTCGGAGGATAGGACAAACGTCCCGGAGGAAATACTGGCTTATCTTTCTTATCCTTTTTGCATCTGCCGGGACTGTATCCGCCCAGACATGGGTTACCGTCAAGTGGGTCAATGACGGGGACACCATTGTCTTAACCGATGGAAAGCGAGTACGCTACATTGGCATCAATACACCGGAAATAGATCATGAAAAACAGAGAGAGCAACCCTTTGGCTACACTGCCAGAACTTTTAACAAACAAATGGTATTAAACCGGAAGGTTCGCCTCGAATTCGACCTGGAGCGTCATGATCGCTATGGGCGCCTGCTGGCATATATCTTCCTGCCTGAGGAAATGTTTTTAAATGAGCAGATGCTGCAAAAGGGATATGCCTTTTTTCTGTTTCATAAGCCCAATTTAAAATACAACCAGCGCCTGATGAAAGCCCAGCAGGAGGCAATGAAAGCCCGGAAGGGATTATGGAATAACTGGAGTGAACCAAAGAAGCGGTACGTCGGAAATCGAAATTCCAGGCGATTTCATATGGAAAGCTGCCCCAATGCCCGGAAGATAAATAGGAGCAACAGGACCTATTTTTCAACCAAATGGGATGCCTTCATGGCCGGTTATGCCCCGGCAGGTGAATGTATTAAAGAATTCTGGAGTTATGGATCGAAAATTAAATAAGGGTCGGGGAGAAAATCGCCGACCCTTATTTAATTTTTACTTTTCTTTTTCTTTATTTTTTGCTTCCACTATTTTCTCTGCGATGTGTATCGGCACCTCATCATAATGCGAAAACTCCATGGTATACACGCCGCGGCCACCGGTCATGGATCTGAGATCCGGCGCGTAAGTTAAAAACTCCGCCATCGGCACATTGGCTTTGATGACCTGGTTTTTTCCGGCATTGTCCATACCCAGAACTTTACCGCGCCTGCTGTTGAGATCCCCCATTATATCACCCATATAGTCTTCGGGTGTCGTAATCGTAACATTCATAATGGGTTCCAGGAGAACGGGCTGAGCCTCTTCACATGCTTTTTTGTAGGCAATAGAGCCAGCAACTTTGAAGGCCATTTCTGATGAATCAACGGCATGATAGGAACCGTCATCCAGAGTGACCCTGAAATCGACACAGAGAAATCCGGCCAGAACACCTTTTTGAGATGCTTCGATGATGCCTTTTTCAACGGCCGGAATGTATGTTTTGGGAATCGATCCACCCACAACGGCATCGACGAGCTCAAAGCCTTTGCCCCGGGGCAGGGGTTCCATCTGAATCCAGCAATCACCGAACTGGCCATGACCGCCAGTTTGTTTTTTATGCCTGCCCTGGACCCTGACTTTCTTTTTTATCGTCTCCCGGTAGGGCACTTTTGGGGTGTTCAAAACAGACTCGACGTTAAATTTTCTTTTAAGTTTTTCGACCGCGGTTTCAATATGAATCTGTCCCAAACCCGATAAAAGGATTTCTTTGGTTTCAGAAACCCGGTCCAACTTCAGAGCCGGATCTTCTTCCAGCAGTTTGGTCAGCGAGATGAAAATTTTGTCTTCATCTCCCTGGTTCTTGGCCGCAATGGCAAAAGATATCAGGGAGGGCAGGGGTTCGGCGCAGGCATAGACGATCTTGGCGGCATCATCACAAAGGGTATTGCCGGTAACGGTTTCTTTAAGCTTTGCCACGGCAACAATAGCCCCGGGACCGGCACCGGTTGCTGGCTTTTGCTCTTTGCCGGCAATCGTCAGCAATTGATTAAAACGTTCTTTTACTTCCTTGCTCGAATTGTAGAAGCTACCGTCGCTGCCGATAGTTCCTGAAATCACCCTGAATATGGTCAAACGCCCGGCGTATGGATCTGCAAGGGTCTTGACTACAAAGGCTGAAAAAGGCGCATTTGGATCCGGGGCACGCTCAATCTCATTGCCATTTCCAGGATCCGTACCCTTTTTGGGACCGCGATCCAGGGGAGAAGGGAGCGCATTGATAATTAAGTCCATCAGAAGATCGATGCCGATATTATCGGTAGCGGCGCCACACAACACCGGCACAAAGGTGCGATTCTGGGTGCCGGTTCTCAGGGCAGTCCTTAAATCCTCGTTGGAAAGGGTTTCGCCTTCAAGATAGCGCTCAATCAATTTATCATCGGCCTCGGCTATGTTTTCGATCAGGTTTTCTTTTTCCCTTTCAACCAGTTCCTGCATGTCAGCCGGGACATCGGTTTTCTGGGCCCTACCGTTTTCATCGTAAACATAGGCCTGGCCGCTGATTAGGTCGACAACTCCTTTAAAGCCGGCTTCCACACCGATGGGCAATTGCAGGATAATCGGTTTGGGTTCAAAAATGTCGGCCGCATCTTGAAAGGCACGGGAAAAATCAGCCCGTTCCCGATCGAGCTTGTTGATGAAAATTGCACAGGGCTGATCGTATTCCTTCGCAAACTCCCAGGCCTTCTCGGTCTGAACCTTTACCCCATCTACCGCATCAATGACAACGACCACGCCATCGGCCGCCTGTTGGCAGCTTAAGGTATCAGAAAAGAAGTTTTGATCCCCGGGAGTGTCAATGAGATTGACGGTATGTTTTTTCCAGTTGAATTGATGAAACCCGGAACTGATACTTGATCTTCGCTTGAGTTCCTCGGGTTCAAAGTCCAAGGCGGTGTTGCCGTCTTCTATGCGGCCCATCCGCTTGATCGTCCCACTGTCATACAGCATGGCTTCCGCAAGAGACGTTTTTCCGGCTCCTGAATGGGCCACCAAGGCTATGTTTCTCAAACTTTCAACTTTTTCACTCATTTAAGCTCCTCTCTTTATTGATACCCCAAATTTTGACCTATTTGAAAATTTTATAAACTGGTATTCCTAACCGTTAAACTGGAAAAAATCAAGTCCAAAATAAGATCAAAACAGACGGTTCTGGCCTGTGAAATCCTAAAATAATTGACTATTTTCGATTGAATATTCAATAGTCAATTCTCCGCCTCAGGCGGATCCGGGTTAGAACGTAGGAGAATGAAAAACTCACGGTTACCTTTGGGACCGAGGATAGACGACGGTATGACATTTTCGCACTGAAGGCCGGTTCCGGTAAAAAATGAGGACAATTCTTCGATCACGCTGTCGTGAAGTTTGGGATCCCTGACGACGCCTCCCTTTCCCACCTTATCTTTGCCGACTTCAAATTGTGGTTTTATCAACGCCAATATAAAGCCTTCTTCTTTCAGAAAGACCCTCACCGCCGGTACGACAATTTTCAGAGAGATAAAAGACACATCAATGGTGGCAATATCAACGGCCTCGGGAATCATTTCGAAGGACATGCGCCGGATATTGGTGCGCTCAATAGCCACGACGCGAGGATCCTGCCTTAATTTCCAGGCCAGTTGCCCATATCCAACATCGACGGCGTATACGCGTGCCGCTCCATTTTGCAGGAGACAATCGGTGAAGCCCCCGGTGGAGGCACCCACATCAAGGCAGGTGCAGTCTGTGACGCAGAGGCTTATTTCCTTCAGAGCACCTTCGAGTTTCAGCCCACCCCGACTGACATAGGGAATATCGCCTCCCTTTAATTCAATGCTGTCATCCTCTGAAATCAGAGTTCCCGCCTTGGCGGCAGGCAGGCTGTTCACCAGGATTTTACCGGCCATAATCAGGGCGCGGGCACGTTGCCGGCTCGGTGCCAGCCCCTTGTCAACCAGCAACAGGTCGAGTCTTTGTTTTTTGACATTCAAATTTGATACATCCTGGTTACCGATACATAGGCTCTAATCTGGCTTCATATACTAACGGATTGGAGTAAAAAGGTGTCAGGTTTCAGGTGTCAGGTGCATGGTCTCTGGATGTTCGAAGGAGAGCTTGCAGTTTGGTGATCAGAAACGGCGTTATCCACCATCTGTTTTCGGTTTTGTGTCACCTGACACCTGAAACCTGACACCTGAAACCTTTAGGCTAAGTATGAAATATGCTAATCGCTAAGAACCCCCCTGGCCCATTATCCTGACCGCTGCCTTAACGATGGCGGCTGCATCAATGCCATATAGAGATCGCAAAAGTTGCTGGGGTCCATGCTCGACAAAGGTGTCTGCCACACCGATCCGTTCAATGCGCAACCCATAGATACCGATATCATTCAATGCTTCCAGAACGGCGCTGCCGAATCCACCCTGCAGGACATTTTCTTCCACGGTAATCACCCGCGGGATCCTTTTTACCAGGGATGAAATCAGCTCGACATCGAGCGGTTTGACAAATCGGCAGTTCACCACGGTAGCTGAAATTCCCTGTGCTTTTAAAAGGTTGCCGGCTTCAAGGGCATCACCGACCGACTTGCCGATAGCCAGAATGAGAACATCGTCTCCATTTTCCAGTATGTGTCCCTTTCCCAGGGGCAATGGTTTGATCACCTCGTCCAGAGGAGTGCCGGTGGCAGACCCCCGGGGGTATCGAAAGGCAATGGGGCCGTCATGCTCGATGGCTGTGGCCAGCATGTGCTGCAGCTCATTTTCGTCTGCGGGGGCCATGATGACCATATTGGGAAGACACCTGAGATACGATAAATCAAACAGTCCATGATGGGTGGCGCCGTCTTCACCGACGATGCCCCCACGGTCAATGGCAAAAATCACCGGCAGTCGATCAATACACACATCATGCAGGACCTGATCAAAGGCTCGCTGCAAAAAAGTGGAATAGATGGCCACCACGGGCTTTAACCCCTCGGTGGCCATACCGGCTGCAAAGGTAACCCCATGTTGTTCGGCAATGCCCACATCAAAAAAACGATCCGGGTAGGCCTGGGCAAATTTAGCCAGACCGGTCCCCTCAGGCATGGCAGCTGTTACCGCTACGATGCGTTCATCCTTTTCCGCCAGCCGGACCATAGCTTGGCCGAAAACCTCGGTATAAGAAGGGACAGCGCTTTTGGGATCGATGCAGTTGCCGGTTTCGACCTCGAAACACCCGCACCCGTGAAAATAAACCGGATTTTCTTCGGCTGGAGCATATCCTTTGCCTTTGCAGGTAGTCACATGCAGCAGGACAGGTTCTTTTAAATATTTTATATTATTTAAAATATCAATTAGATGGTTTAATTTGTGTCCATTGATGGGGCCAAAATACTCGAAATTAAAGGCTTCAAAAAGCATCCCCGGCGTCGTGAAGGCCTTAAGCGATTCTTCCGTGCGCTTGGCCCATTGATAAACATCGCCGCCGATTTTCGGCAGTGACTTTAAAAATTCCCCAAATTCTTTTCTGGCTTCCTGGAGTCTCTTGCCGGACAGGGTGCGGCTTAAAAAAGAGGATAGGGCGCCCACATTGCGTGAAATAGACATATCGTTGTCGTTTAAGATAACAATCAGCTCCCGGTCCTTAAATTTATCTCCGGCCTGGTTAAGGCCTTCGTAGGCAAGACCGGCGGTCATGGACCCATCTCCGATAACGGCAATAACTTTGGACTTTTCCCTTTTTAAATATTTGGCATGGGCCACACCCAGGCTGGCCGATATGGAAGTGCTGCTGTGGCCGGTTGAAATTGTATCATAAGGACTTTCCTCAATTCGCGTGAAACCGGCAAGGCCTTTATGTTGACGCAGGGAATGAAAATTATCGCGACGTCCTGTCAGCAATTTATGGGCATAGGCCTGGTGTCCGACATCCCAGATCAATTTGTCATGGGGCGTGTCAAAAACATAATGGATGGCGATCGCCAGTTCAACGGCACCGAGACTGGAGGCAAGATGGCCGCCGGTTTTGGATACGACTTCAATAATGACCTTGCGGATTTCATCGGCCAAGACCGGAAGATCTTTTCTGTCAAGCTTCTTTAGATCAGCCGGAGAATTAATTTTTTCCAAAAAACTCAAATTTTTTACGGCTCCTTAACGTTTTCTTTCAATAATATATCTTGCAATGCCACGCAGGGGATCTGCATTTTTATCAAAAGTTTCAAGTGCTTGCAATGCTTCTCGCACAAGTTTTTTTGAAAATTCCCTGGCCGCCTGAATACCCAGTACGGAAGGGTAGGTACTTTTTTCCCGTTGACGGTCGGTCCCTACAGCCTTACCCATCAACGCCGGATTGCCTTCCACATTTAATATGTCATCAGCTACCTGAAAGGCAAGACCGATTTTACGGCCATAGTCACTGAGCAAATCTGTCTGCCGGCGATCCGCACCTCCAAGCAAAGCGCCGCTAGCCAGCGAAGCTTCTATCAGTGCCCCGGTTTTTAAACGATGCATGGTTTCGAGCGCATCGGCAGAAAGTTTAATGCCTTCTGAAGCGATATCCAGCATTTGGCCCTGGATCATACCCTGATAGCCGGCCGCCTCAGAAATTAGACGGATAACCTTCAACCATCGGACAGCCTGATTCCCATCGTCTGGCGGAACGGAGGAAAGCACCTCAAAAGCCAGAGTCAGCAGCGCATCACCTGCCAGTATAGCGGTAGCCTCGTTAAAGGCGATGTGGCAGGTGGCTTTTCCCCGACGCAGTTCATCATCATCCATGGCGGGTAAATCATCGTGAATAAGCGAGTAGGTGTGGATCATCTCCAGGGCGCAGGCTGCTGTCAAAGCATCTTCCGGCACGCCGCCCACAGCTTCACAGGCGGCCAGGCACAGGACCGGTCGAATTTGCTTACCGCCGGCCATTAAAGAATATTTCATGGCCTTTACGAGGGTTTCAGAAGAATGAGAACCCTGAAGCACCCTTTCCAAAGCGGCGTCAATAATCTGATTTTTTTGCTTAATATAAGTCTTTAGTTCGAACATAGGTATAAAGAAATGCCTAGTCCGCCTGAGGCGGATTAGCTCATTCTTGTCCGCCTTCTTTCTGGCGGATTATGCATTTTCAGACTTCATCTTCTGCAACGAAGCCGTCATTTTGACCGGAAAAGGGTGTCTCTGATAACTTCCCATCCGAAGCCTGCATAAGAATAGTAATTCTTTTCTCGGTTTCGTCCAATTTTTCGGAACAAAATTTTGAAAGCTGAATGCCGTCTTCAAATGTCTTAATGGCTTTTTCCAGTGGCATATCGCCGGATTCCAGATCTTGAACAATTTGTTCAAGCTGTTTCATTGCCTGCTCAAAAGTCTTTTTGGCCATCGGTGGATTTTCCTTTTACACGGCAAAAGATGCGGCCTTTCGCCACCATTACCTCAAGATCCTGGTTCAGTGAAACCGTATGGGGATCTTTTACCACTCTGGCGTCCGGGATGGTGCGGGTGATACTGTAACCCCGGGATAAAATGGCAATGGGACTCAAGGCGTCTAATTTGGCCGCCAGTTCACGAATTCGAATTTTATTTGAATTATTAAATATTATGAATGTTTTAAAAAGGTTATTGTAATTTTGATCAAGTTGTTTTTTAATTTTTTGTATTAAAAATCGGGGATTGTTGGCCTTGAGCCGGTCCGCCCGGAATATCAGATTCTCGCGATCGCGCCGGATTCGGTATCCGAAGGTACGGTTCAAGCGCAAATAAAGATCATCGATACGAAGACGCAAATCTTCAATTTTACGGCGGGGATCCGCCAGACGTTTGGATATTTGCTGAACCCTTATTTTTAAGCCACTGAAATAATATTTAATTTTTGATAGGAGGAGGGATTCAATCTCTTTGCAGCGGCGTTCAAGAGCTGATTTTTCCGGGACCACGACCTCGGCCGCGGCCGAAGGTGTCGGCGCCCGCAAATCGGCCACGAAATCAGCAATGGTATAATCGGTTTCATGGCCCACAGCCGATATGATTGGGATCCTGGAAGCAAAGATTGCCCGGGCGACCGCCTCTGAATTAAAGGCCTGCAGATCCTCGAGTGATCCGCCGCCACGTGCCAATATGGCGACATCGCATTCGCCCAGGCTGTTGAGCAACCCCAAGGCGGAAACAATTTCCTCGACAGCGCCTTCGCCCTGCACTTTAACCGGGAAAATCTGGATGGTGACATTGGGAAAGCGGCGGTTGACTACCTGCAGGATATCATGGACAACAGCACCCGATTTGGATGTTATCACACCGATTTTATTAGGAATAAATGGCAATTCAATTTTGTTTTCATCCTTAAAGAGTCCTTCCTCAGCCAGCCTGTTTTTAAGCTGTTCAAAGGCGACCTGCAATGCACCGATGCCCGAGGGTTCCAGATACTCCAGAATGATCTGATAGGTCCCGCGGGGTTCATACACGCTGATACGCCCCATACCGGTAACACTCATGCCATCTTCCGGCTCAAATTTCATTTTGCGTTGCTGTCCTCGAAACATCACCGCACTGATCTGGGAAGCCCCATCTTTTAAAGAAAAATAATAATGACCGGAGGCAGGGATGCGAAAGTTGGAAATCTCACCAAAAATCCAGATAAACGGAAAGCTTTCTTCCAATAGAGTTTTTATATTAGCGTTAAGCTCGGAAACAGAATAGATTTTCCGTTTGATCCCGTTGCCGGGATTGGGAATTGGATTATTGTTTTCGAACATCACAAACTTTCAATTAGAGTATTGGGTGAATCAATCACCGGCCCCGGGTTATTTTATCAAGGTCTGATAAGATATATTATGTAAACTTTTAAGTACAACCACAGATACCGGGCCATCAAAATGCCAAAAGGCTCCGGAAGATCCCCTTCCGTCACTTTTATTCAGTTTTGGATTTTTCAGCATGTTTATCTATAATTTCCCGGATAGCCGGAATGAGGTAAATGTTATCAGTGGGCATTTTGGCAAGTTGAGTGGCCAGGATTTTGACCTTTTTGTGAATGGATTTGTGCTTGTCCATGATAAAGATGTCCTTGCCTTTAACGGTGCACAGACCGCTTTTTACCTTTATTCCGGCTGTTTGCAGATTCTGTTCTGAAACGGTCACCGCCAATTTTTCAGCCAGATCCTTGAGTTCCTGGTATATTTGTTCCGGTTTCATGTAACTTTTGATTTTAGTTGTTCAAAAATGAATTAACCATGAATAATTGCAATATCCAGATCTTGAAAATATCGTCGACTGTGTTATATTTAGATCATTGATTTGCGGCATTTCAGTCGATTTCTAGCGGTTAAACCTTTATTCAGGAGGAAATAAATGGATTCAGTATCCCTTAAGCAGACGCAAATTCAAACGCGCGTCAACGAATTTATCCGCAGTGTGTATAACTGGATGGCAATCGGTCTGGGGCTTACCGGCTTTGTAGCCTATTACGTCGCCAACACACCTGCCCTGGTCCAAGCGATTTTCGGAAACAGGATATTGTTTTTCGGCCTCCTTATCGGAGAGCTTGCCCTCGTGTTCATTATCAGCGCCAGGATACAGAAAATGCAGGCCTCCACAGCGACAGCCCTGTTTGTTGGATATTCGATTTTAAACGGTGCAACCCTGTCCTTTGTTTTTCTGGTGTATACCGCTTCATCCATTACTTCAACATTTTTTATCTGTGCGGCAACCTTTGTCGCCTGCAGCATTTACGGATGGACCACCAAACGGGATCTAACCTCCATGGGCGGCTTTATGACCATGGGGCTGATCGGCATCATCATTGCCTCCGTGGTGAACATGTTTTTCCGCAGTTCAGCGATGAGCATGATTATCAGCTACATCGGCGTCATTGTTTTTGTGGGCCTGACGGCCTATGATACCCAGCATCTTAAAACCATGGCCGTCAATCAGCCTGACGACCTTGGAGCCGGGGTGGTCAGAAAAGGCGCTATTTTAGGAGCCCTTAAGTTGTACCTGGATTTTATCAATCTCTTCCTGATGCTTCTCAGAATCCTGGGTGGCGGACGGGATTAAGATCCAGGCTTATTACAAGACCGTGCGTTGAAAAGGCGAATATTGAATATCGAATAAAGAATGTTCCGCCGCAGGCGGATCGAAGGGCGGTTCGATATTCAATATTCTGCGGTTCGCTGTTCCGGCCACCCGAAGTTTCATGAGGTTTGGATGTTCTACCTCAGGAAAAAAACCTTCAGCTTCTAACAACAGGTTTTCAGATAAAAGGCGCTAAACGCCTATATTTACTTTAATAATATCAGCCAGTTGTTTGCAATAGCGCTGGGTTTCGGTCGCGCTTGGTCCTTCTACCATAACCCGACAAAGGGGCTGGGTTCCGGAATAACGCACCAGTACCCGGCCCCGGTCTCCCAGCTCGGATTCCACGGATTTTATGGCACCGGCCAGGGCGGGTATGGTATTGATATCCGGTTTGCTTTGAACCTCCACGTTGATCATCACCTGGGGATATATGGTCATAACTTTTCGGAGCGCCGACAGGTTTTGGTTCGCCGACTGCATGGCTTCGATCAGCTTAAAAGCGGTTAAAATCCCATCACCGGAGGTGTGATCATCGGCAAATATCATATGACCCGAATCTTCCCCGCCCAGAATGGCCCCGGAGGCAATCATTTTCTCCATGACATAACGGTCCCCGACCTTGGTGGTTTCGTGACGAATCTCCATATTCCGAAGGGCAGCGCCGAGGCCCATATTGCTCATCACGGTGCTGACAACGAGGTTGTTTTTTAACTTTCCCTTTTTCTTCAGGTCTTTGGCGCAAATTGCCAGAATCTGATCACCGGATAAAACTGCGCCTTTTTCATCCACAGCAACCAGCCGGTCGCCGTCGCCGTCAAATGCCAGGCCGATATCGGCTTTGGTTTCAAGCACCCGCTCAATCAATCCTTCGGGATGTTCAGAGCCGCATCCGTCATTAATATTTTTACCATCCGGCTCAATTGCAAGGGCTTCAACTTGCGCATCGCGTTTGGAGAACAATTCAGGCGCTATCAGACAGGTAGCACCATTGGCACAATCCAAAATAATTTTTAATCTTTTAAATGATGTATCCGATGATAAAATACTGTTAAGAAATGCAATATAGCTTTTTGTCATTTTGTTATCGATAGAAACCCGGCCTGTCTGCGGCGCCGACTGGCTCCGGTTGGCCGGAGGGGTATCGATCACCAACGCTTCGATTTGGGATTCTGTTTCGTCGGAAAGTTTGTAGCCGCTGCCGTCGAAAATCTTGATTCCATTGTCATAATACGGATTGTGGGAGGCCGAGATAACGATCCCGGCGTCGGCCTTCAGCCGGGGTGCCAGAAACGCCACCCCGGGGGTGGGAATCACACCGGCGAGGCCGGCATCCGCCCCGACCGAGCTAATGCCGGAAACCAGAGCCGATTCCAGCATCAGTCCTGACAAGCGGGTATCCCGCCCGACAATAATCGTGGCTGGCTTGCCGATACCTTTGAACGTCATGGCAACCGCCCGTCCCACCCGGACGGCCATTTCCTCGGTCATGGGGTATTCACCGGCCTTGCCGCGAATACCGTCTGTTCCAAATAGGTTACCCATTATTTTTTATAACTCTCCAAATCGATTTAAATTTTTTAAAATTTGAAACCCGCCAGAGCGGATAAACCCCGACCATCGCTCAACTTGGATAAGATTTACCTGAAAGCCCCGGCATCATCCTGCGGGCCTGGGCCAGAATATGATCTACAATCCCCTGCAGCCAGCGGGTACCCCCGGCGGAATCGGCCGGTTCAAGGCCCTGGATAACCCTGATGTAATCTTTGCCGCAGGCCGCAATGCCCTGATGGACGCTTTCAAGGAAGGTGTCCATGGTTTTGGCGTCACCCGGGTTGGAAAGCGGGTCCTGGAGAAATTCTTTCAATTCGAACCAGCCGGCTTCGGCTTTGCTCAAACAAACGGCTTCCAGCCGGTTTATGCGTTCTGAAACTGCGAGGCTCACTTTTGCGTCAAGTCCCTTTAGCAGCGCTTCGGGAAACCGTTGGGCCACAAATAGCCCCCGCACCTTTTGATACCAATGCTTCAGGGCAATCAGATTGGCGATATAGGTGATGTTGTTGATGATGATTTTTCTGCCGATGCGAAAATTTCCCGGTTGATAGGGAACATTGCCGCCCTTCCCTGCCCCGCCGAAAATGAGCCGGTCTGGCCTTGGTTCGTCTTTGCGGATGATGGTGCCGGCTGCGACGGTGAGACCAAAACCCAATCGGCAGGGCCCTACCAGCCCTCCCTGACCACCCAGAAAGATGGGCCTCTGGTTTAACATAACTCCCCGGGGTACATCTCCGATTAAGGATGCCGTCGCTTTGTCCTGGTTGGGGGTGAAGTTAAAATGAATATAAGAACTGCCGACCTCACTGTGATCCTTGCGGCTGGTGCCGCCGGCCATCAGGCAATCACAAAAATTAATCAAACTTCCCAGGGTAACGAAGGGCAGAAGAATGGTGTGCTTGAGGGCCACTGTGTGGGCAATGCTGGCCTGCTCTTCCAGAATGGTCGCCTCACGCACCTGAGCCCCCAGGCCGCATTTGACATTATCCAAAAAAACCGATCGGTTGAAGTAACCCCCTTTAAGCTCAACATCAGGGCCGACCTGACAATCATCAACGGTAACGGGTGCTTCATATCCCAGCTTCGCGCCGGGAAGGATCAGAGTGTCTTCACCATAAATCTTACACCCGGCGTAAATGACAACTCCATCGCCGGAAAGGCGATCGATTTCGACTTCGGGTCCAATTTCGACGGCACCCGGATTGGCAATTTTTGCACCCTTTTTAATGAGTTTGTCAATTCTGGCAGTGCTGTCGCTTATCATCTGAGATTTTGATTTCAAGATCAGATCCTCATCTTGGATTCCGGTTTGGATTTGTTGTTCAGTTATCCTCCCAGCGCGGGATATTTTAATTTTTATATATGATAAAAGCGACTTAGGCAATTAAAATTTTACTATAAGTTGAATTTTGCTGTGGCCGGAAAGGAACCGGAACAGCCATTCACCAGAGTAACCAGATAATTTCGGCTGGACAAATATGATTGGCGATTATAGGCTGAAATTTAATAGAACCTATATTGCGCTCAACTTAGATCCTTTTCAACATTCTCATTAGGCACAACGTATGAAAAATCCTAATTTTCTGATCCTGGTGCTGTCGATTCTCACCATAACCCTGTGCGTTGTTTTTATCGTGATCTACAAAATTCTTTCCCGATTTAAAAGCCAGGCCAGGGGAAATCCGGATGGCGGCAAATCAGCAGATTTCAAACTGTCAGCTCCGAAAAAAATGCCGGTAGTTGAGCGGCTAAAATTAGAATGCCCGGCCTTAATTGAGAGGCCCCAAGGATTTACAAAAGTCGGAATCAAAGAAATCAGCATCAACAGTGCCTTTGTCACCTGCCCTCGCCCCCTGCCTCTAGGCGAAATATTTCAAATCAAGATTTTTTTTGAGGAAGAAAAATCTCTGACCCTCAAAGCGGATGTCCTGTGGAACAACAACAATGTGACCCAGGATCAAATTGTTGCCCGGGGAATGAAAGTTAGATTTCTGCAACTATCCGACGATGAGCGGCAGGTTCTTAAAAATATTGTTTCAAAAATCCAACCGGGTCCTTTGCTTGTTAACCTACCGTAAACTCAAGGTAATTTTGTAGACAATCAGGGTGCTTTGTGAGATAATGAACACGATAATAGAGTCAATTTATGGATTTTTCAGAAACTCCCCCTTCATCAGGTGTATCAAAAATTGCCATGCTGGGGACATTTCCGCCCTTGCGAGGTCTCAGCAGCTACTGCTTTGAGCTATCCCTGGCCATGGCGGAGCTGGTTCAAGTGGAGTTTATTTCTTTTTATAAGCTATATCCCGGATTTTTATATCCGGGTGGCGGTTTAAAAGAGGATGATTCCTTTCCGGCCGCAGCGCATGCTCGGTTGAAGGTCAATCGCCGCCTGGCCTGGTATAACCCGATCACCTGGTTTCGGGAAGCGTTGTTCTCCGGGGCCGACCTACTGCACGCCCAATGGTGGAGTCTGCCCCTATCGATAATCTATGGATGTATTTGCGCAGTGTTTAAACTGCGGGGCAAGCCGGTTGTTTTCACGGTGCACAATGTCCTCGGTCACGAACGGTCCCGGCTTTTTGAGACCGTTTCGCGCTGGCTCTTCAAACTGGGTGATCATTTCATTGTCCACACCCGGGAGGGCCGCCGACAAATGCAGGTCCATTATGGCATACCCGGCGACCGTATCAGTGTAATTTCCCACGGCAGTCTTGATTTTCATGTTAGAAAGCGGGCCGATCGTGATAAAATCAGGCAGGAATTGAATATTGAGCCCCGGCAGAACCTCATCCTGCTTTTTGGAGCCATCCGCCCTTACAAAGGCGTTGATACCGCCCTGAAGGCCTTTTCCCGGGTATTGTTGGAGGTTCCGGATTCCATATTGATGATCGCCGGCAAATTGTGGCAGAAATGGGACCCGTATCAAAAGCTCATTGACAAAGGCGGAATCACCAAAGAGGTCAGAACTTATCTGGACTATATACCGTCCGCTGAAGTTTATCGATATTTTGAGGCCGCCGACCTGGTAATTCTTCCTTACCACCAGTTCAGCAGCCAAAGCGGTATTGGCGGTACGGCGATCTCTTTCCGCAAACCCCTGATTGTTACGGCTGTGGGAGGCTTGCCGGATTTGGTCCGAAATTCCGAATATGTTGTCCCGCCCAATGACCCGGAGGCCTTGGCCCGCAAAATGATTGATTGCCTGACAGGTCAGGGCCGGCTGGCGGCCATGGCCGCAGACGCTGAAAAAGTGGCCGCCGAGATGAGCTGGTCTTCCATCGCTAAAAAAACCCGTGCAATTTACAATACTTTGCTGGCTGCCGGAGAATAACAGAAAATATGTTAACCTACCTCAAAGAATTAGTGCCCAAAATGCTCCGCTACCGGTTGACAAGACGGGGACTGGTAGGTCCCGGAAGGCCCATTAATCTGACCTTTTCGGTGACCAACGTCTGCCAGTCACGCTGCAAAACCTGCAGTATCTGGGAACTTTACAAAGAAAACCCGGAAAAACGAAAAGAAGAATTAGCCCTGGACGAAATCGAAAAAATATTCCGTTCCATGGGGCACATCTATGTATTCAATATCAGCGGCGGAGAACCCTTTTTGCGATCGGATATCACGGAAATTATTGCTGCCGGCTGTCGATTTCTGTCACCCGGTGTGGTTCATATTCCCACGAACGCTATCGCCAAAGAACATATTGAAAGCCGGACCATTGCAATTCTTGAGTTTCTCAAGAATAACTGCCCGCAGACACAGCTCACCATAAAACCCAGTCTGGATCACATCGGATCAAAACATGACGCAATACGAGGGGTGCCCGGGAATTTTACCAAAGTATTGGATGTATTCCAGAGTCTCAAAGAAATACAATCTGATTATTCCAATTTTCATGTGGAGCTGGGAACGGTCATTTCGCGCTGGAATGTTGACGATGTGGAGGAGATCGCACAATATGTAACCAATCTGGGCGTTGACAGCTATCGCAATGAAATCGCTGAACAACGATCGGAAATGTTTAATACCCAAAATGACATCACGCCGGATCCGGAGCAGTATGAAAAAGCCATTGACTTGTTTGTGCGCCAGATCCGGGAAAACATGGCCAACCGAAACCTTTTTCAAAGAATTACCAATGCCTTTCGCCTGGTATATTACAGTCTGGCCATTCGAATTTTAAAAGAAAACCGGCAGGTGATTCCCTGCTATGCCGGTATCTCCAACGTGCACATGACACCCTATGGTGATATCTGGGCCTGCTGCACGCTGGGCTATGACAAACCCATGGGGAATCTGCGCGACTATGACTATGATTTCCAAATGCTCTGGAACAGTGCCGAAGCCAAAAGAGTGCGGACCTATGTGGGTCAAGGACGCTGTAATTGCCCCATGGCCAACCAGACCTATTCCAACATTTTAATGCACGGCCCTTCCCTTTTTCGGGTTGTGAGCGAAATTCTAAAAAGCAGATAAAAGATAAACCTCTAATACATTCGGACACGGATTGGCACAGACAAATTAAAAAAATAGTTAGCCACGAATTGGCACGAATAACCACGAATTATAGCAACAGTTAAATTGGAAAAATTAATTCGTGAAAATTCGTGTTAATTTGTGGCTGATTTCAAACATCTGTATTATTGCTTAAATTATTTTATCCAAAGAATCCGTGTTCATCCGTGTCCTGAAGGCTATCATCGATGTCGCAAAAAAAAATTCCCTTTTACCGCTCGCTCAGGGTTCTGACCCCTTTGGCGCTGATGGTATTTGTAATTGTTATCTCCGGGGCCCTTTTTCGAATAATGGGAGATATGATTGTTGCAGACGAAAAAGCATCGCCCGCCGACGCCGTTGTGGTCCTTAGCACCGGTATTGAGTACTATCCGCGCCTGATTCAGGCCGCTGATCTTTATCGTCAGGGACTGGCTGAAAATATAGTGATTAACGGTGATCGCAAAACGGACACTTTGCGGGACCTGGAGCGCAAGGGTTTTAAACCGTGCTGCCCCTGGTATGCGGATTCGGTAAGCATCCTGGCCTTGCTGGGCGTTCCCGAAGATAAAATCATCCGGATCAGCAACGAAGATGCTTACGACACGGTGAGCGAAGCGGATGCAGTCGGCCGGGAGCTGATCAAGAGAAAATGGACCGCCGTAATTATCACGACCAGTAAATACCACACCCGGCGGGCAAAATTCATCTGGCAAAAAATGTATAAAAACCGGATCACAATATTTATGGTTTCAGCCAAAACCGATCCCTATGACCCGGACAACTGGTGGAAGGACGGCCGCCAAATACGCTGGGTTTTGGCGGAATACGGCGCCTGGTTATACTACTGGTGGAAAGAAATTACCGAACTCTAACGTGTATCAATAGAAAGATTTATAGTGAAATATTTAATAACCGGCGCAACGGGATTTATCGGACCGCATCTGGTAAAAAAGCTGGCGAGCGAAGGCCACTCCTGCCGCTGTCTGGTGCGCACCGGCAGCAACGCGGAGCCATTGAAGGCGTCGGGAGTTGAACTGGTGGAAGGAGATATTACCCGGGCGGAATCCCTGAAAGGCATCGCCGACGGTATGGACCGGGTTCTTCACATGGCCACCCTGGGCCACATGAGCAATTTTACGGTGACCGAATCCATGTTTGACGCCATCAACGTGCAGGGGACCCAAAACGTTATGGCAGAAGCTCTGCGAGCCGGTATCCGGCGGGTTGTACACTGCAGTACGGTTGCCGCCATGGGCATCTGCGAGGAAGTCCCGGCAACCGAAGAAAGCTTTTGCAACCCGCATCACCCCTATGGGCGCAGTAAGCTGAAAGCCGAACAAAACGTCCGGGGCCTGATCAAGGAGAAGCATCTGCCGGCCGTCATTATCCGATTTTCAATGGTTTACGGTCCCGGAGACTCGCGTGATATTCTCAAACTCACCCGCATGGCCCAAAAAGGCCTGTTTCCCAAAGTCGGCAACCGGCCAAAGCTAACACCGCTGATTCATGTGAATGATGCGGTTCAGGGACTTTTGCTGGCAGCCGAAAAAGGCGCTATCGGGGAAACCTATCTTCTCACCAACCCCAATTCCCTGCCCTTCGACGAGATACGGAAAATCCTTCAAACGGCGCTGGGGGTCACCCGATTGCCGTTTTACGTGCCGGAGTGGGCTGCCCTTTGCATTGCTTCCCTTGCGGAGAAAATTTTTCCCGCTATCGGGAAGTCCCCTCCGGTTTCGCGCAAGAACATTGAATCGACATTAGCTGATCGGGTTTTTTCAATTGCAAAAGCACGGAGGCAGATCGGGTTTAATCCGCAGATCGATCCGGTCGAAGGTCTCAAAGAAACGGTGGCGTGGTATAAGCAGCAGGGATGGGTCTAAAGAATAGTTGATTAGGTTGTTTGGTTGATTAAGTTTATTGAGTTTAAAGGTGTAAGGCAAGAGCTAATACGATTCCGTTAAATTACATGCTTAAAATACTGCCATGAAGCAAATTGGGACATTCCAAATCGTCGTCTCACGATTTGGATAAAATGGTAAACTCTGTGTTCTTGGTGCCTCTGTGGTAAAAGCAATTAAAGGTTAAAATGAAAAAAGAAGTTGAAGTTTTTGGTGTCACCTATGATCGATACGTGCTTTTACAGCTGCATAAAACGATGACAGCTGAGCTGGGTCTCAGACGGGTGCTGGAAATGCCCAGCCATGGTGCCAAAGCCGCCGGCTCTCTTTATTCCATCGGCTTCGGGCTGGCCGGATGCCGGGTCGCGCTGGCAAATCCGGAGATGGAAATGATGTACGGCTGGGAAGAGCTGGGAATACGAGAGCGGGCGGAAACCTACACGGATATTGATATTTACCAATCCGGGTTTAAAGATGGAGAATTTGATCTGGCCTGGAATTTTGTGACCTGGACGGAGCTTGAAGACCCGGCCCGCTATCTTCGGGAATTGAAGCGCATCACCGATCGCTATGTTCTTCTGGTTACCTGCAACAATTTCCAGCCGGGTTATCCCTGGCACCGGTTTTTGCACAAAATCTACGGTTTCCCTTGGACCCACGGAAAGGTCCAATACAACCACATGGTCACAGTCAGAAGAATGTTTCGCGATGCCGGCCTGAAGGTTGCTGAATACGGCGCCATCGACACCCCGGGCTGGCCGGACCCCAGCGGTCCCCGGGATGTGCGCCTGCATCGAAACTTCTCCGGTCCGACTGAAAAGCCCGTGTGGGAGGTGCCGATTATAAAATATGCCCGGAGCAATCAATTCCCGGGATGGATGAAACTTCTGGGGAGGTGGGATATGACCTTTCGTAAAGGGGTGTTTAAGCTACCGATGAGTCATTTGTTTTATGTTCTGGGGGAAAAATAGCATGAAGCTATCTCAAAAAAAGGATTTTGGTTCAAAATCGCGGCGGACGCGAGGTTTAAACCGGAGGAATACTCCAGTATTTCGAGGATTCAAACCGAGCGCCCAA
>Ga0210133_1000075_pt1 | contig 35094 bp, 23 predicted proteins | sample Joice_ThreeSqC_D_2_FD_184874 | JGI IMG/M metagenome (GOLD analysis project Ga0210133, IMG submission 184874) | Wetland microbial communities from San Francisco Bay, California, USA, that impact long-term carbon sequestration - Joice_ThreeSqC_D1... | ecosystem: Environmental > Aquatic > Marine >...
TCCACCGCCCGCCGCTGTCCTCCCCTGCCGTAAGGAAGGTCATAGGCGGTGAAGCCCAGGGACGCGCCCTCGTAGGCGTTGCCCAACTTGCGCCATTCGTTGTGGAGCCAGCCTGTGAAATTGGAACGGATATAGCCCCACCCGACCGCGTAGCCGTGGTTGTAGATGCGCAGGTGGCCGGGAAAAGCCAGGTTCAATTTCGGGTCGTTCGAGAACCTCGTGCTGAGCGCTGCCTTCGAGAAGCCCCCTTGCGCTTGAGGAGAATTGGCCAGGGCGAAATCCATGGGGCCACAGCTGGCCACGAACACGGGCGTCGACAGGGCCTCTGGCACCTCGCCGAAGGCCTGCGTGAAGATGCCCCTGACGATTTCCTCGCTCACCACGCCGATGGACCGTTCGCGACAAACACCGCTGACGTGTTCCACGGTCTTGCCGCGCAGAAATGCCGGCAAGGTTTCCACGAAGGCCCTCGCCTCCGGCTGCCAGTTGACGCCGACAGAATCGTAGTCAATGGGAGTCTTGGGGATGGTGTTGTAGCGAACGGTCGCCAGCGTGTTGCCCACGGCGTAGGGAAGACAGACGACGATGGCGCCCAGGCCCACCGTGGCGGCGACGCGAAGCCGGCGCGACAGCGACAAGCGGGAAGCCTCACCCATCCGCCTCGATTGCCAGAGGAAGTGGGCAACGAGAAGGAGGAGGACGAGCAGATGCTCTCCCCTCACCAGAAGCGCGCAGCCGTGCAATAGCGCCAGGCTCGCCGCCAGCCACATCTTCGGCCGCCAGAGCAATTCCATCGAACCGGCCAAGATCGCGACCAGCAGGGGCACGTAAAGGCCTTCGGCGTTGATCGAGGTGGCAAGCACATAGGAGCCGAAGGAGAACACGCACAACGCCGTGGCCAGCAGCGCAGTCCTCTGGCGAAGCATGCGGGCGAACGCCAGGTAGGCCATGGCACAGGACAGGGCGGAGAGCGCGCACCAGAGCACCTTGAACGGCACGAAATCGGCGATGGGCCCGCCCGGATGGAGCCAATGAAGCACATAGGCAACGGCATAGAATCTGGTGGGCAGGCCCTCGTCGGGTAGCTGTCCCCGGTTCATCAAATCAGCGCTCTTGGCCCAAACCACGGCGTCGCCCTCGTAGTGAACGGAGTGCGGCCAGGCCCGGTCGTGGGACGTGAACAGGAACAGCAGGCGCAAGACAAGGGCCAACGCGAAGATCGCGCAGGCCAAGGAAAGATGACGGCGCCCAAGGGGGATTGGGTTTGCTGCGATTGGGTCCATGCGCCGTCCTTGCCGGCAGTGTAGACGATCACGCGGACGCGCGAGGCTCCGATCGCGGCAACCACGGTCGGACCTTGGACGCAAGAGCGGCAGTGCCAAGGACTCGGGGCGTGATTTGCCCGCGTTCAGCCTGAGCGTCGATCCGCGTTTCCGCGTGATCGTTCGCCGTCGTGATTCACGGCTGGGATCTCAATTGGTCTTTGCGCGGTCGAAGAAGTCGAAGACGTCCGGTAACACAAGGGGGATCATTCCCCCGTGGTCTGCATTGACTTCCTCATACTGTGCGTTGAAGCCGTTCGCTTTCAGCCAGTCCCGCAAGACCCTGCTTCCGTCCAGGGATGGCGCTTGGGTTCCTTCGGTGACGAATAGGGACAGATTGCGGACATCGTCCCATGGATAGCCGGTTTCCTGCACGAACGGTCCGGACATCGGGGCCAGTCCTTTCCAGTAGCCCGCATACTTGCCGCCGAGGTACCAGGTCCCGCCGCTTCCCATGGAATGTCCGAAGAGGAACATCGACGCGCGATCGACCGGATATTCTGCCAGGACCAGCTCCAACACGTTGATTACATCCTCCTCGCTGAGCTCATTGGTACGCTCGCTGTCGGCCGTCACCTGGGCCATGAGCTTGTCCGCATCTGCCTGATCGCCGAACGGTGAAGTCAGCCTCAAGAAGTTCCCGTAGGCTCCCTTGTCGCCCAATGGCGAGACCAGGAGGTAGCCGTGCTGCTGGGCAAGATTCACCATTTGTTTGTTGTTCATGTCCAGATAGGAGTTCTCGTCGCTTCCCGAGCCGTGCAGGAACATCGCCAGGGGCAAGCTCGACTTGCCATCCCAGTTTGTCGGGACGTAGATGCGGTAGGGTTCGTCGGTATTGGCGCCCGCGAAGTGATAGCTTCTGTGTTGATCACCCTTGGCTCGCCACTGCGCCGAGCTTGGATTGGCAAGGGACATTGCGAGTTGCTGTGCCGCGCACATCACGGACTGCGGGTCAAGCAAGGTGCCGAAGGAGACGAGCCGTTGCTGGCCGACGAGCTGGCCGCAGGCTCCCGTCGAGCCTGCTGCCCCATTTCCGCCCGTGCCCGGTCCGGCTCGGCCGCCGGTGCCCGGTTGCCCGCCCGTCCCGGTCGTACCACCCGTCGCTGCGCTTCCGCCCGTGTTCTGTCCGGCTTGACCACCGGTGGCGGATTTTCCGCCCGTTCCCGTCGCGCCTCCCGTCTGTGGACTCCCGCCCGTGCCCAGTCCGGCTTGGCCGCCGGTGCCCGGCTGCCCGCCGCCACCCGAGATCCCACCTGATTGTCCGGCGCCACCCATCGCCCCGCCGGACGCGGTCGCACCGCCATCGCCAGTCTTCCCGCCCGTTCCGACCGACCCGCCAGCGGCGGTTCCCCCGGCACCCGTGGTACCGCTCGATCCCGCACTTCCGCCGGAGCCACCGGCCACACCGCCAGAGCCGCCAACCGGAGCTGAGCTTCCGCCGGTGCCCGTACCTTGGCCGCCGGAATTGCTGCAACCGCCAAGAGCGATGGCCAGTATTGCGGCGATCAACACGCTCCTTGACGGAAGTCCGGTTCTCATCGATGCAATCCTCCACATGGCTGGATCTTTGCGGCGAATCCCTCTCGGCAGCGGCTCACGTCCCGGGAATTGGTCCAAGATTCGGCACAGCGGAGTGCGCCACACGGCACTATCCAGAAACCTGTCGCCATGGCCAATCGGCCTCGCGATGAGGGTAGTTGAGCATGGCTCCGAGGCCCGCCGGTGTCGAAGATCTCTTCGCGCGTCATCTGGGGACCCAGGCTGAGCCCGCGGGGCGACTTTGCTCAGCGATTTCGAGCAGGTGGCAGTTGCGCTCGATGGGCTCCCCGATCTCCAGCTTCGCAGTTGTGCGCCTAGTTTCGGACCCTCATGGCTAGGTCAACCCGAAAAACGTAGTCGTACGAGGCCCTTTCGGGAAAGATGAACCAATCTCCCATCGTCGTAACCACTGCTCCTCGTTCCCCAAGCTTGCACCACGCCATGCCAACCCGTCGTTCGCACGTGCCCTTGACCCTGGTAATCGCCCGTGATCGCAGCGACGCCAGCGACGGCGACTTGGCCCAAGGGCTGGTCGCCGACGAGGGATGGGCCATCGCGGAAACTTGGCGCCGCTTTGCGCCCATGGTGCTAGCGATGGCCGAGCGCGCCCTCGGCTCGCGCTCCGAGGCGGACGACCTCGGCCAAGAGGTTTTCTATCACGTGTTCCGCAAGGCGAAGACGCTTCGCGCTCCCGATAGATTGCGCAGCTTCGTGTATTCGTTCGCCGTCCGGGAGCTCAAGTCCGAGCTGCGCCGCAAGCGACTGCGCGCCTGGCTTTCCTTCCGCCAGCCGGAGGCCCTGGTGGACATGGGTAGTGGAACGCTTGACGTGGAAGCGCGCGATCACCTGCGCAGGTGTCATGCCCTGCTCGATCGTTTGTCGCCGCGCGATCGCCTGGTGTTCGTCTTGCGGCGCATGGAGTCGATGACGGTGGAGGAGATCGCAAGCACCATGCAGCTGTCGGTGTCTACAGTGAAGCGATCGATGATCCATGCTTCGGAACGGTTATCGCGTTGGATTGTCGCCGACCCTGGGCTGGCTGACCTTCTCGATGCAGAGCGGTGGGGACGATGACGACTACCCCTGACGAAACCAAAGAAACTGCCGCGCTGGCCGCATTCACCGAGGTGGTACGGGATGGCGTGGGGCCGCATACCCCGGCGGAGCTCGACCAGGGTCTGAACTCGCTGTACGCACGTATCGCCGCGGGGCGGGCGCAGCGATGGGGACTTTGGCGATGGTCGCTGGTCGGGGTGACGGCGCTACTTTGCGCCGTGGTGGGCCTACACGCCGCCTCCGACTACCGGAAGCGCCTGCGTGTTTCTGTGCCGCCGGCGCTGACCTACCACATCGAGGGTGGCAGCGTGATCGAAGGCGGGTACTTGCGCGAATCCGGCCACCAGGGCATCAAGCTTCTCTTCAATGAAGGGAGCAAGCTCGTGCTCATGCCGGGCACGCGCGGGCGGCTCCGTGCGGTTGCTCCCGAAGGCACCCGGATTGCCATCGACCAAGGCACGGCTGCCTTTCAGGTCACACCGAGCAGCGACCGACGGTGGCTGGTCGAGGTGGGGCCCTTCCTGGTCAAGGTCAAGGGCACCGTGTTCACGGTTGCTTGGGATCCACCGAGCGAGCATTTCGAGCTCAGGCTGCGCCACGGACGCGTTGTGGTCAGCGGACCGGTTTCGGGGGGGGACATCGTGCTGAGGGCGGGTCAGCGGTTGGTCGTGAGCCTGGCCAGCGCGGAAACCCTGATCACGGATGAGAAGCCCGAGGATGACATCGCCGAGCCGGCCGGCGCTCCCGCTTCTTCCGCCCCGCCAGCGCCCGCACTGCGACCGCCGGTCCCGCGGGACAAGTCCGCCGGGGTGAGCCCGTCCAACGCCAAGCCCGAGGGCGAGCGTGGCTGGGCCGACAAGCTAGCGAATGGCCACTGGGACCGCATCCTCTCGGACGTTGAGCGTACCGGCGTGAAGGCGGCGCTGGACGAAGCTGGAAGCGAGGACCTGTTTGCCCTCGCCAATGCGGCTCGCTATCGACGGCGTACGGACTTGGCCCGGGCTGCGCTCCTGGCGGAGCGCCGTCGCTTCCCGGCCTCGACGCACGCGCTGGACGCGCTCTTTCTTCTGGGTCGCGTGGAGGAATTCGGGGAGCGCGGGACGGCGCGAGCGATCGCGTGGTACGATGAATACCTGGCGCGCGCACCGGCGGGCGCATACGCCGCGGAAGCCTTGGGAAGGAAGATGACCCTCACGAACGAGCTTGGAGGTTCGGCCGAGGCCCGGCCCATCGCCGACGAGTATCTTCGTCGCTTTCCGAGGGGAGGCTATGCCAGATCGGCGCGCGCCCTGGTTCGGGGCCCCTAGTCGCGTGGGCAGCCAGCCGGCTTGGCCGGGGAACCGTTGGCCTGCGCGCCACCACGGGAGGGTATGGGAACCCGCCGAGGGGTGCCGTATCGGTTCTCGCGTCGTTGATCGCCTGCGGCTGGCCGTCCTGCTGGCGGCTCTGCTGGCCTGGGCGGCGCCGGCCCAGGCGGCCACCGTCGTCATCGTACGGCCGCTCCATACTTCTCCCGAGCTCAATGAAAACCTGTCCCGCCTTCACGGAGAATTGCTGTCGCTGGGCCTCGAGGTCGAGATCGCCGGCCGGCCGGCCGCACACGGCCCGTACCCCGCCGATTGGCGAGCTTGGTTGGAGGCATTGGCAGCCGCGCGTGGCGCCAGTGCCGTCATCGACCTCATCGGTGACAGTGCCCCGTTCGCGGTCGATATCTGGGTCATGGAGAAGTCGCCGCATCGGCTCGAAGTCTCGCGAGTAGCCGTCGATCCGAACACCGAGAGCGCCTCGGAGCGGCTGGCGATTCGTGCCGCCGAGGTCCTGCGCTCGAGCTTCCTCGAGATCGATTTGGAAGCCAGAGAACGGCGCGGCGGGCCTGTCGCGAGACCGATGGAGACCACCGTGCCCCAGGTTGAATCGGTCGAGCCTTTGGGCCATGTCGAGCGCCTTGGCGTGGAGGCCGGCGCGGCCGTGTTCACGAGTCTCGACGGCGTCGGCCCTGCGCTCTCTCCCCTGCTGCGCCTCGACTGGGCAGCGCGGCCGTGGCTCGTGGTCCAGGCGGCGTGGGCCGGCCTTGGCAGCCGCCCCACGGTCGCGACCACGGCCGGCAACGCGTGGATCGCCCAGCAATACGGCGTCTTGGGTGCAGGCTACCGCTTTCGCTCGGAGCGAGGGTTGCGGCCTTTCTTGGCCCTATCCGCGGGCGTGCTGCGCACGTCGGTCGAGGGCCAAGCCATCTCGCCAAAACAAGGGCACGCCGCGGCCACCTGGTCGTTCCTGGCGGAGGGGAGCTTGGGCGTGGAACTGCACCTCGTTGATCGCTACCACCTCACGCTGGCGGCGCACGTGCAGGTAGCCGAGCCGTACGTGGCCATCCACTTCGTGGATGCAATCGTCGCCACCTCCGGGCGTCCCAATCTTGTCATGACCCTCACCCTCCGGGCTTGGCTATGACCTCGTGTTCGCGGGTGGGGCTGCCCGGCATGGTTGGCGTCTTCGTTGGCGTCTTGGTCGCCAACACCGGTTGCCTGCGCACCGACGTGTTTGCCATCACGGGCGAACCGACATCCGACGGCGGGGGAGGTGGCGAGCCGGGCCAACCGGCGGTCAACTGTCCATCGCCAGCGGCGCCCGCGGGCAACACGAACCGGACGCTCACCGTAGGCACACTGACCCGCAGCTACGTGCTTCACGTTCCCACTACGTACGACGGCAAGAAGGCGGTGCCGCTGATTCTCGACTTTCACGGCGTGGGCGGCTCGGGCACGAGCGAGCTTGCGGGCTCGCCGTACCCTGCCGTGACCGATCTCGAAGGCGTGGTGATGGCGTTCCCGGATGGCCGTCCGGGGCCGGCGGGCACAGCTTGGAACGTGGGGCCTTGCTGTGTGGCCGGCGTCGACGACCTGGCCTTTGCCAAGGCCGTGGTGGTGGACGTGCAAAATAGGGCCTGCATCGATGCCAGTCGCGTCTATGCCGTGGGCGTTCTGACCGGCGGCGGCATGGCCTATTACCTCGCCTGCAACGCGGCCGATGTGTTCGCCGCTGTCGCGCCCGCCGCGTTCGACCTCTTGCAAGAGAATGTGAGCGACTGCCTTCCCTCGCGTCCCATCACCGAGATCTCGTTTCGCGGCACGGGGCCTAGCCGCGTGCCCTATGCCGGCGGCGCATCCTCGCTGGTCGCTGGCATGCCAATCACGTTCCTCGGCGCCCAGGCGACGTTCGAACACTGGGGCCAGATCGATGGCTGCACGGGATCCCCGTCCCCAGAGGACGCCAATGGATGCTCGGCCTACTCGGGCTGCCAGGCGGGGGTCGAGGTGATCCTCTGCACCAAGCCGGGCGGCACCGAGGATCCCGGCGACCCTAGCGTCGCTTGGCCGGTGCTCAAGCGCCACACACTCTGAGCACCCGAGTGGTCGCCGCTCAGCACGAAGGCGGCCCGCAGAGGCTCTCGCGCCAGTCCGGGTAGCCAAAGGAGATCGCCTGGAGGGTCTGCAGGGCGTTCCAAGACGAATCCGCCTCCTCGATGAAACCGTCGTTCGGAAGGAGGATGAGCGTGTTGCCGATGTTCAGGGCCGTCATCCATAGATGGTTGCCCTCGCAGTCGAGTCTGCCTATCTGCCGATGCGGTCGCGCGCAGGGTAACGCGCTGGTCCGAACATAACGCATTGAGATGTCACTATTTTGGACCGCTTCGCGCGACCTGTGCCGCTGCCAAACGACATTTGGGTACAAGGTACTCGCCCGTGCCGAGGAGAATATCGATGAGAGCAGGACAACCGTGGAAGATGATGTTGGTCGCTGGCATTCTGAGCTTCGCGACCGGCGGCTGTGGCAACCAAGGAAGCAGCACCACCGGAAGCGGTGGAACGACGGGCACAGGCGGCGGTTCGGGCGGCGCGGCGGCGGGCGGTACGAGCGGCTCCGGCGGCGCCGTGAATACAGGTGGCACTCCATCCGGCGGTACGACCGGTAGCGGTGGCAGTACAGCGCCAGCTCCGACCGGCGGGACGACTGGCAGCGGGGGTACCACGGCGACCGGCGGCGCGATGGCCACGGGGGGCGTGCAGGAAACGGGGGGCACGGTCGGCGGTACAGGCGGCCGCGTCGGCGGTACCAGCGGAACGTCCACACAGCCTTCCGGCGGCACGGTCGGCACGGGCGGCGCCAACACCGGCGGGCTCGCTGGCGGGACCGGTGGCATGGCGACAGGGGGGGCGACTCCGACCGGCGGGTCTACCGGTATGGCTGGAAGCTCCGGCACCGGTGGAACTACGGGTGGCAAGGGCGGCAGCACCGGAAGCGGTACCGGGACCTGCACGGCTTCCAAGGCCGCGAGCGTGAACGTATCAGGGACCGGGCCGCACAAGGTGGTCGTCGAGTCGAATTCCGACTCGAATATCAGCTGTGGCACCATCTATCGGCCCTCGGACCTAGGGGGAGCTGAGAAGTACCCGATCTTCGTCTGGGGAGAAGGTGGTTGCTCCAGGAGCGGAACGTCGAACCAGGCGGCCATGGCCGAGATCGCCTCGCACGGATACTTCGTCGTCGCGGATGGCCCGACTGGTGGTGGAGGCAGCAACTGCGGAACTATCTCAATGCCCTCGACGGCAGCTGACCTTCCGAACATGGCGAAGCCCCTGCTCGGGTACATCAGCTGGGCCATCGCCGAGAACGACAAGTCATGCAGCGCGTACTACCAGAGCCTCGATACGACGAAGGTCGCGGCCGATGGTTTCTCGTGCGGCGGATTGATGGCCGAGGGTACCGCTGGCGATCCCCGCATGACGACCTGGGGAATCACAAGCAGCGGTTTGACCAGTGCTGATGCGAATTTCTACAAGACCATCCGCACACCAGTGAAGATTCTTCTCGGTGGCTCTGGCGACGTCGCGTACCCGAACGGCGAGAGGGACTACACCAATATCAGCGCCCTTGGCATTCCCATCCTATTGCTCAGCAAGGATGGTGCCGGCCACGGAGGCGATCTGAGCAAGGGCACGGGGGACTTCAACACGGTCAATCTGGCCTGGCTGAACTGGCAACTCAAGGGTGACGAAGGAGCGACGGGCAAGGGCCTTCTCATTGGCGCAAGCTGCAAGTACTGCAACGCCAGCGGCTGGGAATTCAAGTCCGCGAACATCCAGTAGCCGGTGAGCAGTTCCACCATCGCGTGAAAGGAACGGGCATCGAGGAGGTGTGACTGCTCTTTGAAGTCCCTGGCAAGATCCATGCGCGGAGCGACCTGCCGGCTCGGTACGGCGAGAATGTGCCCTGAGCATGGAATGACGAGTTGGCGAAGCACAACCCGCTCGCGGTATCGAAACCTCCGGACCTCGGCGAAGGCTACAAGGAATTTATGTCCGGTAGCGATCCATCGGCATTGCGAGACGCATTGATCATCTTGTCGGCAGTGGGCCCGCTGGTGACCGTGACGCCGGTGATATTCGAACCGTGGACCCCGGATGTCTTGTTGCTCCACGCGCCACAGGTTCCCGAGCAAGGCATGCTTGCAGTGTTGGAGTTGGCCTCGAAGCCGTTGCCGTTGCCGCTGCCAGACTTCGCGTTGATGCCGTTGCTCACGGCATAGAGATTCTTGAGGATGTGGGCCGCGCTGACGCTGTTGCCGCCGAGCTTGAACCCGTTGCCGTTGCTGCCGCTGCCGTACAGCGTGTTGGACTGGTTCATGACCCAACAATTGTCCACCGTGATGGGAGAGTCCCACCCGTAGAAGTCGAAACCGTCGTCCGAGTTTTCCCACGCACGGCAGCCCCGGAAGATGTTCCCCGTTCCCCCGGCGTTCTCCTTGGCGCCGTAGCCGTCGGCATTCCCGCCGCTGGTGGCCGGGTCGTAGTTCGCATACGAATCGCAGTTGAGAACGAGGTTGTTCTTTCCCGATCCCACGCGGTCGGAATTCACACCAATCACGATACCGGCATCCTGGTTGTGGTGTGCGATGCACTGTTCGATGGTGTTGTTGTTGCCCATGACGAAGATGCCGGTATCGCCGGCCTTCGTGACGGTCAACCCCTTGATGTGCCAGTAGTCGCCGGAGATTTGGATTCCACGGCTCGTGTCATCGACGGGCATGGCGCTGAAATCGAGAACTGGCTTGGCTCCCGACTCCGCAAACACGTTGAAGGGAGCGCTGGCCGTTCCGAGCTTGCTGGAACCGAACTTCTGCGTGACGGTGTACTTGTAGGTGCCGTCCATCACCCAGATCGTGCCACCCGCTGCATTGCAGCCGACGCCGATGGGACACAACTTGTAGCAACCACCCTTCTTGATGGAGTTGTCGCTGTCATCCCAGCAGAGGCTGAACAAGGGGGAGTCTTTCGTGCCGGTGCCCGTGTCGTCGTTACCGGTCGGAGACACCCAGACCTCCAGGCCGCCCGTCGTGGAGGATCCCCCGGTTCCACTCACGCCGCCCGTGGCACTTGCCCCGCCCGTCCCCGCTGCCGTGGTTGCCCCCGTCGTGCTCGCTCCGCCCGCGCTCGTCACCCCGCCACTGCCCGTGGCCCCGCCCGAGTTGGCACCGCCGGTCGCTGTGGTCGCGCCACCCGACCCGGTGGTGGTTCCGCCAGTCTGAGTCGTGCCGCCCCCGCTCGCGCTCGTGGTTCCGCCCGACGCCGTGGTCCCACCCGCCGCTGTTCCGCCCGATGCGGTCGTCGTCCCACCCAGGGCGGTCGTCGTCCCACCCGTCGAGGTTGTGGACCCGCCTGACGAGGTGGTCGTCCCGCCGCTACCCGTCGTCATCCCTCCCGTGCCTCCGATCACGCCACCCGTTGCGCTGCTCGTTCCACCCGATTGAGTGGTGGTTCCGCCGGTGGTGGCACCGCCGCTGCTTCCCGAGGTCGCGCTTTGACTTCCACAGGCTTGCACCAGAAAGGGAGCGGTACAAAGCAACGCAGGAACCAGAAACCTTCTCAACATGGCGCTTCCCTCGAATTCGGGTTGGGGTGGGTGTGTCGACTTGAGAGGTGGCGACATCAGCCCAATGTGGCTCAAAGTTTTCGCCCTGTTGCGCGCCGCGATGCCGGAAGCAAGGCTCCGTCGAAATGAGCCGAAAAGATCTCGGGCCCACACTGCCCCGCACAAAGGTCCTCGCGCAGCAGCGCGGCCAATGTCCATCCGGAGTCGAAAATGCGAAAGCCCTCCAAGCTACTCTTCCTCCTCTTTCCGCTTGCCCTGACCGCCGCGGCTTGTTCCAACGGAGGGGCCTCGCCTGCAAGCTCCACGGGGGGCACCACCTCCGGCAGCGGCGGCAGCCAAAGCAACGGCGGCGCCGGCAGCGGCGGTGCGACGAGCAGCGGGGGCGGTACCGGCAGCGGCGGCGTTTTGGGCAGCGGCGGCGTCTCTGGCAGCGGCGGCGTATCGAGCGCTGGTGGCGTCTCCAGCTCTGGTGGCGTCTCGAACAGCGGTGGCGTTTCCAGCAGTGGCGGCGTTTCCAGTAGCGGCGGCTCGAGCGCCAGGGGCGGGACGACAGCCGGCGGCGGCGCGACCAGTACGGGGGGCGCGAGCATGACCGGCGGGACCAGTGCCACCGGCGGCGGACAAAGCAGCGGTGCAAGCGGAAGTGGAGGCGCAACCGGAACTGGCGGGGCAGCGACCACCGGCGGGACAACCAGCACTGGCGGCACGACCGCCAGCGGTGGAAGCACATCCACCGGCGGCACCACCGGAACCAGCGTGACTGTCTCACCTACCTGCAAGGTCCCAAACTGGCCCACCCCCACGGGCAGCACGGTCACCATCAGCGGCACCAAGGCCGTGACCAACTACGACGGTGGCGGGGCCTTGCACGAGGGAGATCTCGAAGACTGCACGGTGGGCAACCAAGACACCACCAAGGCGATGTTCGAGGTTGCCAACGGCGGTTCGATCAAGAACGTGATCTTCGGCAAGAAGGTGGGCGACGGCATCCATTGCCTGGGCAGTTGCACGATCGACAACGTCTGGTTCCCCTATATTTGTGACGACGCCGTCACCATCAACATAGACGGCACGGCATCCGCAGCCTCGACCATCTCGAACAGTGGCTTCAAGGGGGCGCGCGACAAGACCATCCAGCACAACGGCGGCAACAGCACGCTCAACATCACCAACGTGTACGTCGAGGTCGCCGGCAAGCTCTATCGCTCGTGCGGCTCCGGCGGCGGATGCACGACCAGCGCAAAACACACCGTCAACATCTCGAACGTCATCGCCATCGGTGTCAACCAGATCGCCGGCGTCAGCGAGAACGATCAAGTGACGCTGTCGAACATTTGCACCTTCCGCAGTCCGATCCTGTGCAACACCTACAAGGTCAACAGCGACACGGATTCCACCCAAGGGGCGAACGGAACCGGGGAAGGACCCAGCCCCAATTGCAGCTACAAGCCGTCCGATACCCACGCGCTCGTAGATCGGGTGGGTGGCGCCGTGCTCACAACGGATGTCTTGTGCACCGGTTCCAACTCGGCCAAGACCGGAAGCACGGCCACCGCCTGCGTCCCCGGCTTCGAAAATTGCCTCAAGGTATGCGCCCCCGGCATGTACGGATTCAAGCAGCTTTCCTGCAGTGGCGGGATGTACACCGGCGCCTCCACTGGCGGCTGCGCGCTGGTGACCGCTGCGGCGGATAGCGAGGCGGCCACGAACTTGGCGGGCACCAGGGCCGCCACCGCTACCGCGAGCGTGACCAAGAACAACAGCTGCACCACCCAATGGGCGCTGGGGAAGGACAGCTCGAATTCGGAGAACACCTGTGAATGCGTGGAGAAGCCCGGGTACTACCAGCAATCAACTGGGTACGCGCAACCACTTAGCTGGATGGTCTGGGATTGCCAATCTCAGTGGTGGTAGTCGGCCGGCGCCACATCTGCCTCGGTGCGATTTTCGGCAGATCGAGAAGGGAAATCGAGCGTGAGCCAATCCTTCCGCGGCTCGCCACTGCCCGGTACCTGCCTATCTTGGCCGGCGTTTCGCTCGGGGGTCACCGATGACGCAAACAGCGCAATTCGAGGGTCGTGACTTGGGTGAAGCGAGACCGCGCATCTCGCTCTCGCTCGCCGTTGGGGTCACGCTGCTTGTGACTACCGTTGGCGCATGCACCACCGGGGGCGCGATCACGAAACTGGACGCGGCTCCGACCGCCAAGACGGATGGCGCCTCCGTGAACCGGGACGCTGGAGCCGTCTCGGTGAATCTCGATGCGCCCGCGAACGCGGACGCCTGCGTCCCCATCGCCTGTTCCTCCGGTGCGAGCAACTATTGCGGGCCCATTGGCGATGGTTGTGGTGGCACGCTCGACTGCGGTGCCTGCCCTGGCGATCAGGTGTGTGGCGCGGGTGGACCCAACGTGTGCGGCGGCGGAGCCAACTGCACACCCACCTTTACCTGCGAATTCGACGGCGGTACCTACTGCGGAACCATCGGTGATGGCTGCAACCGGCCGCTCGATTGCGGTACCACCTGCCCCACGCCGGGTTGGACCTGCGTGAACAACGTCTGCGTGGGTGGCGCCTCGGTGTGCACGCCGCTTACCTGCGATACCCCGGGCGGTGGCCGCTACTGCGGCAAGATCAGCGACGGTTGCGGACACGCACTCGATTGCGGCAACGCCTGCCCCACCGCCGGCTGGACCTGTCAGAACAACATCTGCGTGGGCGCGCCACCCGCGTGCACCCCGCTGACCTGCGACACCGCCGGGGGCGGCCGCTACTGCGGCACCGTCGGGGATGGCTGCGGCGGCGAGCTGGACTGTGGCGCCACCTGCCCCACCACCGACTGGTCGTGCAGCAACAACGTCTGCGTGGGCGGTGCCTCGTGCACCAAGGTCAGCTGCGACACCGTCGGCGGTGGTCGCTACTGCGGCCAAGTCGGCGACGGCTGCGGTGGCACGCTCGACTGCGGCGACACCTGCCCCACCGCGGGCTGGAGCTGCAACGACAACGTCTGTACCGGTGGCACATCGTGCACCAAGCTGACCTGCGACACGGTCGGGGGCGGGCGCTACTGCGGCACCATTGGCGACAACTGCGGCGGATCGCTCGACTGCGGCGACACCTGCCCCACCGCCGGTTGGTCGTGCAGCAACAATGTCTGTGTGGGCGGCTCCTCCTGCACCAAGCTCACCTGCAACCCAGCCGCCGGTGGCAACTACTGCGGCACCATCGGTGATGGCTGTGGCGGCTCCCTGGACTGCGGCACCAGCTGTCCCACCGCGGGCTGGACCTGCGGCAGCGACAACGTGTGCGTGGGCGGGGCCTCGTGCAACAGGCTGACCTGTACGCCGGCCGGCGGCGGTCAGTACTGCGGCGAGATCGGCGACAACTGCGGTGGCTCGCTCAACTGCGGCACCGCGTGCGCCACGCCGGGCTGGGTGTGCGGGACCGACAACGTGTGCGTGGGCGGCCCCTCGTGCGTGAAGGTGACGTGCGACGTGGCCGGGGGTGGACGTTACTGCGGCACCATCGGCGACGGCTGCGGCGGCACGCTCGACTGTGGCACGACGTGCCCGGGCGGGGTCACCTGCGGCAGCTCGATACCCAACGTCTGCGGAAGCGTCGGGGGCTGCACCGGCCTGTGTGCACAGGTTCCAGATTGCGGCGGCGACAAGACCAAGACCAGCATCAGCGGCGTGGTCTACGATCCCGCCGGAGCGCTGCCCATCTACAATGTGGTGGTCTACGTCCCGAACGGCGCCCTCGATCCGATTCCTGTCGGCCCGGCATGCAACTCGTGTGATGCCATGGCCTCGGGCAGCCCTATCACTACCACGCTCACCGACGCCCAGGGCCGGTTCAAGCTGACCGGGGTGCCCGCCGGCAGCAATATCCCGCTTGTCGTGCAGATCGGCAAGTGGCGGCGTTCATTCACCGTCGCCACCGTCACCCAGTGCGTGGACAATCCGGTCGCGGACAAGACCCTGCGCCTGCCGCGTACGCAGAGTGAGGGCGACATGCCTCGCATCGCCATGGTGGTGGGCTTCTCGGACGGCCTCGACTGTCTGTTGCGACGGGTGGGCATCGCCGACGCCGAGTTCACGGCACCCGGCGGCAACGGCCGGGTGCACATGTACACCACACCCAAAGACGGCACGGCCACCAACTTCGACCCCAGCTTGAACGGCGGGGCCGCCTACGGCCAGTCGGAAACCCTGTGGGGCAGCCTCGCGGAGATGAAGAAGTACGACATGCTGGTCATGTCCTGTGAAGGTACGACCAACAAGGATCTCAAGACAACGGCCATGCACCAGGCGATGAAGGACTACGCAGACGCTGGCGGCAAAGTCTTCGGCTCGCACTGGCAGGACGTGTGGGTGTGGGCCGGGCCGGCGCCGTGGACCACGGGCGTGATCGACTTCCCCATGAAGGACGCCACCAGCATCGCCAACCTTTCGGGAATCCCCGATGGATTCAACGCCACCATCGACACCACCTTCACCAAGGGTACGGCCCTGGCGGACTGGCTGCAGGCGATTGGCGCCACCACGACGCGCGCGCAGCTGCCCATCAACGGCGGCGAGCACAGCATGAACCGGGCGCTGGGTGCGACCACGCGCTGGATCTATGGCAGGGACACCACCAACAGCAGCTATCCCGATTGGCTGATCTACACCAGCTTCGGCACGCCGGTCGAACAGCCCGCCGGTGGCACCCCCAACTACTGCGGCAAGGTCGTCATGACCGATCTGCACGTGTTCACCGGCTCGGGCAAGAAGCCCTTCCCCAGCGGCTGCGATCTGAGCAAGTCGGCGAGCGCCCAGGAGAAGGCCCTCGAGTTCATGCTCTTCGATCTTTCCGCCTGCGTGCAGATCGACACGGCTCCCCCCGTACCGCCACCACCCGCACCCGGCGGCAGCGCGCCCCCCGCGGCAACGCCTCCACCCGTGGCGCCACCCTCGCCTCCCGCTGCGCCGCCTCCGCCGGCGGCCCCACCCGCCACACCGCCACCGCCACCGCCACCGCCGGCGTCGGCACCACCACCACCACCGCCGCCGCCGCCACCGCCGCCGCCACCGCCGCCGCCACCCGTGTACTAGCCAGTCTAGGCAGGCGCCAGTACCCGCCGAGACCGCGAGCGCGCCATTCGGCCGTCCGCCCTGCATGCAGGTCGTGGACGGCCGTGGCGCTCAAAAGAGCTGAGCCAGTTTGCCTGGCGCTACCCACTGCGGCTTTAACTACCAAGCGGTTGCCACACCGCATCTCACCCTGGAAGGTTCTTGGTCTATGAAGGATCGATCGAAGTTGGGTGCCAGCAAGGCACCGGCCCTCGTCGCGGCAGTGCTTGTACTCGCAGGGGGCGGCGGCTTCGCCCAGGCGGATGAGCCGCTCGACGCGAGCCCGACGCAGGACGCGTCCGCGTCCGATCTCTCCGACGCAGGCTCGATCGAACATCAGCAGGAGGCCGTCTCGGCACCGACCAGCGCTCCGGTTCCCGCCCCGCCGGCATCGGTACTTCCTGCTACCGAATCGGCACCTGCCGAATCAACCGGCGCGGCCTGGTTCGCCCGGCCGCGGCTGGCCGTGTCCGCCGGCGAAGGCACCCAGAGCTTCAAGCTGCGCTTCACCGGCTTCTTGTCCTTGAGCTGTATGACCGATACCACCCGAAGCTACGACGATAGCATGGGAACCTTGCTGGTTGCCCGGACCGATACCTACGAAAATCACCATGGCCGAACCCAGTTCTCGTTGCGCAGCACCCGGCTCGGCTTCGGCCTCGAGTCGCCGGTCGTGGGTGGGGTGACGCCATCCGCGGTCATCGAGAGTGATTTTGCCGGCAGCCAAGCCAGCCCTCCCGGATCCACGGAGGGCCTTTACTTCGATAGTCCGCTGTTTCGCATCCGGCACGCCTACGTGAAGCTCAAGAGCCCCTACGTCGATGTTCTGATGGGGCACACCTTCGACGTCTTCGGCTGGCAGAGCTACTTCGACCCCTCGGGACTGCGCAATCAGGTGTTCTCCCGCAACCCGCAACTGCGCCTCTCCCACGAGTTCAACCCCGACGGCGCCGTCACCGTCGAGATCGCCGCGGCGGCAGGGCGACCCGTGCAGCGCGATTCGGGCGTGCCCGACGGCAGCGCCGGCGTGCGGGTCAGCTTCAACGGCTGGCAGGGCATTCGCACCCCGGGCAACGAGAGAATCGTGGCCAAGCCCCTCACCCTCGCCGTCTCGGGAATCGTGCGACAGTTCAAGACGAACGCGTTTGCTCCTCCACCCAATCAGACCTCCAACCACGCCACGGGCTGGGGGCTGTCGCTTGACGCTTTCCTGCCCGTTATCCCCGCATCGAACTTCATCGACCGCGGTAACCGGCTTGCCCTCATGGCCTCCTACGTTCGAGGCACCGGCATCGCGGACCTCATCGGAGCGACGGGCGGAGCGCAATTCCCCATCTTGCGCAAGGATGCCCTGATCAACCCACCGCTCATCTACGATGCGAACGTCGACCAAGGGCTGGTGTCGTTCGATACGGTGGGGGTACTCCACACCATCGACTGGACGGCCATCCGTATCGGCCTGGAGTACTACTTGCCCTCCACCGGGCGCTGGATTTTCGCCGCCAACTACACCCAGGCCCACTCTGCGAACATGGCCATGCTGTTCCCCGATGGCGGATCCGAAATCGAGGTTCAAACCTACGTGGCGGATACCCTGCGCTACGCCGACGCGAAGCTCAGCTTCGATGTCACCCCCGTGGTCCGGGTCGCCGTGTCCGGCCAGTACACCCAGACCGTCTATCTCCCGACTCCCGCTATTTCCCCCGACCGAGACAAGCCCCACAACATCCGTGTCTCGGGTAGTGCCCTTTACCTCTTCTGATGATGTCTCGCATGTCCACCTGTTCTCACCTTGGAAGGTCTTGCCCCATGAAGGATCGATCGAAGCACGGTGCAAAGTCGGGCAGAATGCCGGCACCCACCCTCATCGCAACACTGCTCGTCTTCGCCACAAGCGTGGGTCTCGCGCGCGCGGATGAACCTTCGGCAAAGACCTCGGCACAGGAGTCCGTCGCACCGGGTGCGGCCGAGGTCGACGTGGCCCCGGTGCCTCCAGCGCAAGAAGCACCTGCCGAAACGGCCCCGGTGGCCCCGTCGCAGGAGGGACCTGCCGAGCCAGCGCCGCCGGCTCCGCCGCAGAAGACACCTGCCGTCACGTCAACGGCCGTCACGCCCGTATCTCCCGCTCCCGTCGAGAGTGCGCCGGAGACCGCGCCCGCCGAAAGCGCGCCGGCCTCCTGGTTCGCCCGGCCACCTCTGACCATCATGGTCGGCGAGGGCTCCCGTCAATTCAAGCTGACCCTGTACGGCTTCGCGGAGGTCGACTACATCTACGACACCACCCGCAGCTACGACGACGCCATGGGCTCGTCGTTGATCGCGCGCACGGACACCTATGACGGCAACCACAGTCGCAGCCAGTTCACCATGCGCAACACCCGTTTGGGCTTCGCCTTCGAATCCCCGTTCGCCGGGATCGTGAAGCCAATCGCGGTTCTCGAAGCGGACTTCTTCGGCCACCAGGAGTCACCGCCCGACACGTCCGAGAATACCTATTTCGACAGCCCCACCTTCCGCATCCGCCATGCCTACATCAAACTGGCGACCCCGTACGTCGACATCCTCCTCGGGCAAACCTACGACGTCTTCGGCTGGCAAAACTTCACGTCGCCCTGCTCACTCGAGTTTCTGGGCCTGCCCAATCAGGTGTTCTCACGCAACCCACAGCTACGTCTGTCACGCGGGTTCAACGCCGATGGTGCGCTCGGGGTGGACATCGCCATTTCGGCGGGGCGTCCGGCCCAGCGCGATTCGCAGATCCCGGATGGCAGCGGCGGCTTGCGCATCAACCTCAATCGCTGGAGGGGGATCGCCACCCCCGGTAACGTGGGCACCCGGCTGCAACCGGCCTCCATCGGCGTCTCGGGCATCGTTCGCAGCTTCAAAGTGAATGCCTTCACGCCGCCCCCCACGCGCAACTCCAATAGCGTGATGGGCTGGGGCATGGCGATCGATGCACTTCTTCCCATCATTCCCGCCGTCAGCGATACCGACCGCGGCAACCGTCTCACGCTTACCGGATCCTTCGCGCGAGGCACCGGCATTGCCGACCTCATCACATCGGGTGGCGGTGCCAAGTTCCCAGACCTGCCCAATCCCCAGCAGGCCAACCCGCCGCCGATCTACGACGCGAACATCGACAGCTCGCTGGTCACCTTCGACGCCAATGGCGTCCTGCACACCCTCAACTGGACGGCGTTCCGCGCCGGACTGCAATACTACCTGCCTCCCTCCGGCCGCCTCCTCTTCTCCGCGAACTACACCCAGTCGCACTCCGACAACCTGTGGAAGCTCTACCCACGGGGCGGCTCGGAGATCGAGTTGCTGGGGTTGATCGCCGATACCAGCCGGTACGTGGACGCCAATCTCATGTGGGACGCGACCCCGGCGATCCGGCTGGGCATATCCGGGCAGTACACCGTGGTCGAATATCTCGACGGAAACAAGCCCCACAACATCCGGGGCATGGCCCAGACCGTCTACGTGTTCTGAGCGCCACCTGGTCTAGAAACCGCGGTCCTCGGGTGGCTGGACGGCGACCTGGCGAAGGACAGGCGTCTGACGCTCGCCAGCCCTTTCGCACAAGGCAACGCCCTTGCCAATCTCATCGCATCGGGTGCAGGCGCGAGGTACCCGGACTTGCGCCTCTCGCGTTGCAGCTCTGTGCCTCGTGCTCGACGGCAGCCAGCAGGAAGGCGCCTATGCCCTTGGCATCGTTCTTCACGACCTCGGTGCTGGTGTAGTAAGCGTAGGATCCGTCCCGGTAGGGGGTGCCGCCGAGGCCCGCCACCTTGCACACGTTCTTGAGATCGAGCCGCCCACCCGAGTCCGTTTCCACGAATTCCTGCAAGAGCCCCTGGTAGCCCCGACAGGCCGCCGGACCGTAGGTGGCCTCGGCGAGCCAGCCGCTTCGCACGGCCTTGGCCAGCGCATACACGAACATGCTGGAGGCCGATGCCTCACGGTAGTTCCCTCGGCGTTCGGGCTGATCGAGGACCTGCCACCACACCCCCGTGGCGCGATCTTGGACGCGGACGATGGCGGCGGCAAGTCTTCGCAGAACGCCAAGGACAATCTGCCGTTGGGGATGACGCTGGGGCAGCCAGTCGAGCACATCGACGATGGCCATGGCGTACCACCCCATGGCCCTCCCCCAGAATTGCGAGGACCTCCCCGTCCGCGGATCGGCCCAGCGCTGTTGCTTCCGCTCGTCCCAGCCGTGGTAGAGCAGCCCCGTCCGAACATCGCGCATGTGCGCTTCGGCGAGCACGATCTGCCTGGCGACATCGTCGAACAACTCCGGTTCGTCGAAGGTGGCCGCATATTCGGCCAGGAAGGGCGAGGCCATGTACACGCCATCGAGCCACATCTGGTTCGGATAGATCTTCTTGTGCCAGAAGGCTCCATCGTCGGTGCGCGGCTGGGTTCTCATCTGCGAGCGAAGCGTCTCGATGGCTTTGCGGTAGCGCTCGCTGTCGGACTTCTGACCGGCTGTCCGAGCCTCGTGCCAAAGGTGAAAGAGCAGCCGGCCCATGTTGATCTTGTCGATGTTGTATTCGTCGAGCTCGTAGCCCTTGATGGTGCCGGACGCGTCGATGAGGCCATCGATGGTGCGCTTGACGTAGGCGGAAGCAGCGGCGTCCTTCACCACGAGGGCATGGCGCTCGATTCCCCTCAACACCAATCCCGTGTCGTACTCCCACTTGTCGGTCAACACGCCAGGCGCGCGCGCGATGACGGATTCGACCATGCGCGAGGCCGCGCTTGTAGCCGGGGCGATCGGCGGCAGATGGGCTGGAGCAGCCGTCGAATGCGCCGACAAGGCAACGCGAAGAGGGGCGCCGATTTCTTGTCGCTTCCTTTCGACCGCGCGCGCCCAAGCCATGGCATCGATGACGTCGCCGCTTTCATCCCACGCGAATCCGGCGTAATAGGCCAGGGTTCCACCCGCCGGAACGCGAGTCACGAGCAGGTAGTCCGTGTCGGTGACATCGTAGGAGGCGTCGGCTCCTGGCACCAGGATGGCGCAGCCCAGATTGCCATTCGGCTTCTTCAAAGGCTCCCACGAGCGAAGCCAGGCCGCGTGCCGGTCGAACACGGCCATGCTGTCCGCGTGCTTCGCGATCCCGATACCGACTGCGAGCGAGGTGCTCGCCCCGTCGGTGCGAAAGACGCTTTCGAACCTGTCGAAGCTCTGCCCCGCGTCCAGGATCACCCGCTTGGTCTCGGACACCTGTCCTCCGTCGACATCCCAAGGGGCGTAGGTCAGCTCGAAGACCAGACGAATGGGGCCATTGGCGAGCACACGCGAGTGGGAGAAATTTCGCGAGACGACCAACTTGCCACCCTGGTAGATGCCGAGCCCGCCACAGCCCCGAGACTTACCTACCGAGTACAGATCCGCGCCTTCGCCGTGATCCTGGTGGTAGTCGTCGGTCATGTACCAATCATTCACGACCAGCCTGCGCACGCGCTTGCTCCACACGTCCACGCCGCTGCTGGTGAGCGGCTCTTGGGCCCAGGTTTCGAGGCCGGGCCCATACATGCGGTGGGCAATGCGATCGTTTTCCCAGGCGAAGTCGTCGTGCCTCTCGCGGACGAAGCGCCCGTAGACCCGGTAGTCCTCACGCGCGGGCTTGTGGCGCGCCCCCGCGCGCAAGGTAAATGTCCTGGTCTCGCGCGACGCGAAGTTGGTCTGGAAGACGATTTCGTCCGCAACCTCGTCGCCATTCGTGTCGACGATTTGCGACATCAACTCAACGCCCTTGGCGTCGAGAACGATGGTCTCGGCGGGCAGAAGTGACGGGGCCAGCCTTCTGAGATCCCCGATGGCAATCGCGATGGTCTCGAACGATCGTGGTGCGTCGAGCGGATTGGTCACCTTGACGGTGACCACCGTCCCGCCATCAGCCCGAGCGGCCGATGCAGTGATGTCTGCGAATGCCAGTGCCGCGCCGCACGCGAGCAGAGGCCAGAAAGTGTGCCGAATCATGCTTCCTCGTTCGCAAAGCGGGTTGCCTTCCAAGGCAGCTAATCACGCGTGAAGTCGCAGCAGTAAACCGTCGCCGCATATCCCTGTTCGCTGATTCCTGGCACACCTGGCTCGGGACAGGTAAGGCGTGGAAAATTCTGCTCCGGCGTGTCGGTCCCGTAGCAGGCGATACCAAATCTGCCGGGTGCGCAGTTCGCATTCATGTTCTGCAAACAGGTGCCTCCGACCGGATTCAAGCCGGGAACGTAGCAACACAGGTTCTGGTATTTCGGGTTGGCCGCTGGCGTGGGCACCGGACAAAGGAGGTAATACAGATCGGCCCGGCTCTTGTTGGCGCCGAGGTCCTGGGCCTCCGGCTGCGTGCCAACGGGGCACGTCCATCCCGACATCCCAGATGCGCACCCGATGGCGTCGGATGCGGTGCAGGTGGACGTTCGCTGGGTTCCCGAACAGCAGTAGTTGATCCAGTTGTCTTCCCGCACGCCCTGGTTGCAGCTAATGGCTGGATTGACGGCCTCCGGACGATCCGCCCCCAGACATTGGTAGCCGTAATCGCTGGGATCGCAGATGGCCACCGGGTTGTAGGAGCACTGGGTGGTGAAGTCCGTGCAGCAATACCCCGCCAAGCCATCGGTGCCCACGGCGCCTTCGTCAGCGCACACGATTCCTTGGGGAACTCCATCGATGTACGTGGAATTGTCGTCTGGCCTGGCGGTGCCCGTGCACGAATAGCCGGTCAGATGGATGGACTCGGCGGTGAATCCGTTGACGCCGCAACTGACCGCTGGGTCGGGCAGACAGGTCCCGCCGGAATCCATCGCACGGTCTTCACAGGCGACCGTGGTACCGGTCAGCACAAGCGCAGCGAGGAACCGTTGGACGGATTGATTGTGCATGATGGTCGCCTTGCCAGAGCTGTTCATCGCGGCCGTCATTTGAGCCATCCTGGTGGGATATCCGGCGTCGGCAAGGTCGGGAAGACGCAGCGATGTGCTTCTGGGCTTGTGCTCGGGTCGCGCGCATCGTTCACGGTGACCCCGAACCCGCTCGGCGTGAAGTTGACGTTGCCGGGGCCAAGGTTGATGTTGGCGTACTCCGCGGCGACATCCAGCTTGCCCACGTTGTCGATAACGACGTTGTCCATGTTGACGGGACCCAAGGGCAGCGACGCATTGAATCCCTCCAGAGTCACCACCGGCCGATTGAGCCCCATGCAGCTCACGTGGCGGATATTCCTGAAGTTCAGCGTCCGGAAGTCCGGGAAAAGATTGCCGGCGAACAAGGGGTTGTAGGCCGTGCTCACCAAGATGGCGTTGGTCATGTCGCGCATGCAAATGTCGGTGTAGCTGATGTTGTTCACCAGCCCCCCGCGACTCTCGTCCGATTTGACACGGATGCCATTGAAGTCCGAGGGCAACGCCTCGTAGCCCACGGGCCGAGAATTCGAGTCGATGGTGAGGTCGTACACGTCCACGTTCTCGATGCCGTAGTGGACAACCCCATCGGTGGTGCCGTGGCTGCCGAATGTCTCGCTGCCAATCGACATGCCGTGGCCGGTGCCGAAGTGGTTGTGGGCGATGACCAGGTTGGAAACCCAGTGTCCGCCCTTGATGGCGATCTGATCGTCGCCGGTGCTGATGGTGCTGCACGCGATGACACCGCACTGGGCAAGGGTGCCCGAGCCAGGGTCGATGCCGTCGGAATTTCGGGCGAAGCTCGGTGACAGTACCTCACCCTTGCTGTTCTTCCATTTCGATGGCGTGAGGATGGTGATGCCCCAGATGGTGAATCCATCCCCCGGGGTTCTGCATTCGGTCTGGCTGTAGGAGGGGGAGGTTCCTATCTTGAGGTGGAACTTGGGGGAATTGTGCAGCGTGATCCGATAGATGAGGGCGTTGGTTGTCTTGGTCGACGTGTTGATCAGCGTGGGGTTCCCGATACTGCCGTCAATCTTTCGCAGGGCGTAGGATGCCTGCCACCAGGAGTAGTCGTAGCCGATCAGGGGCTCGCCTCCCTGACCATCGATGACCCCGTCGCCCACGATGGCCGGGCTGGTCCCATCCATGGTGATGAAATCGGTGCACGCGCCAGAATCGCTGATGCCGATGCGTCCGCAATTGCCGGTCTTCTGGTACTGCTCCGGATCGCGTGAAGCGTAGAGCGTGACTCCGGCATCGACCCAAAGTGTGACTCCGGCAACCACCAGGTGCCCCACGACGAAGCTGTTGTTCGCACCGTCGGCCACCAGCTTGACCGCGCCACCATTACATTGCGTCAGGGCTGTCTGGACTCGACTGGTATCGAGCGGGTCCTCGATGGGGCCGGTCTTGGTGGCCACGAGGGTCTGACAAACGGTGGATGGGAATTGCGGCTCGGGCGGTAGCTTGGGGTCACCAGCGCCGCAAGTTCCGTTCAACGCCGCGGCCTGAGACGGATTTGGATCCGTTTCGCACATGTACTGAATGTCCGGGATGTCGTCGTCGTTGCTCATGCATCCGGCAACCCCGAGCAGCGAGACTGCCCCCACGAATCGGGACAGTCTCGCGCGCATTAATGACGGTTGCTTCCTCGAGTAGATCACGCCACGCGATTGCTTCGACATCGGGTCCAACTCGTTCGGGTTTCCGGCAGATTGCAGAGGGAATTTCTATGCTTTCAGCACCCTTCGCCGGCGGGACAGGGCCATGCCGTGGTGCTGGCACAGCTCCACTTCTGAAGCCCGGTGGTCGCCGATGGCGCCTGACAAACGCAGTAGCCGGTCTTGGCCGCGCCCGAGGAGTCGAGATAACCCCCGTTGAAGTTGCACAGGGTGCACGCGGCTACCGAGCACTCCGTGGTCGCCTGGGGAACTTCCGCGGGGCAGCTCGGATCGATCGTGGTCGGGATCTTGTAGCAGGAATAATCACCCGGCGGGAAGCTGCAACCCGACTGCTCGACATATACGCCAGCCGTGCAGGTTTCAGACTTGAAGCCCGAGCTCTCGGGCCCGCAGGTCTTGTAGCACAGCTGCGGATCCCCATCGACGCAGATGCCGTTCTTGGTCGGAGCGACGTTGGCAGCGGTGAGAAGGCTGTTGCACAGGGGTTGATACTGGTCGGCCCCCGCGGCTCCGCCAGACCCAGACGTGTCGGGCGTCGTGGTGCCACCAGCCCCCGTGTCCGGCGTGGTCGCGCCGCCATTCGAGGTGACATCGGTCGTGCCGCCCGCTCCCGGCGAGCCCCCGGTTCCCTCGGTTGTCGCCGGGGCATTGTCCCCGCCGCAGGCTTGGGTCAAGAGGACCTGCGCAAAGAGCGCCAAAGTTCCAACGTACGCAACACTCCGCATTGTCATCGAATCCCTCACTTTTTCTTGTTTTTTGCCAGCCGCGCATCCAAGCGGCGCATCGAGAGCCGCCCCGCCGACGAGAGCCTCGGACATTCGGCTTCCGTCGAATGCGGCAGTGGTGGCCTGGGGCGAAAGAAGCTCAGTTTCCGCGAGGCCCGATTGCCGCGCCGAGCCGGGGATGCCCCTGTGCGCCATCCGGAGGCAGGGTCGAGCTATCAAGAGAGCTGAAGACTCTCGGGAAGGGCGAAACCGAAGTAGTCGCGGGCGTTGCGAAAGCAGATATCCCGCACCATGTTGCCGAGCAAGTCCATGTCGTTGGGGGCAAGGCCGTTCTCGACGTCGTTACCCAGCATGTTGCACAGCAGACGGCGGAAATACTCGTGGCGCGAATACGACAGGAAGCTGCGCGAGTCGGTCAGCATGCCCACGAAGCGCGAGAGCAAGCCGAGCGCGGAAAGTGCGCCGAGCTGCCGCTCCATCCCGTCCTTCTGATCCAGGAACCACCAGGCCGAACCGAGCTGCATCTTGCCCGGGCACGTGCCGTCCTGGAAGTTGCCCAGCATGGTCGCCATGACCTCGTTGTCGGCTGGATTGAGGTTGTACAGGATTGTCTTGCACAGTTGGTTGGTGGAATCGAGCCGATCGAGGAGTCGTGCCAGGGCATGGGCCTGGGGATAATCGCCGATGGAGTCGAAGCCGGTGTCCGGCCCCAAGCTGCGCATCATTCGCGTGCTGTTGTTGCGCATGGCCCCCAGGTGAAACTGCTGCGTCCACCCGGACGCATGGTCCATGAGGGCGAGCTCGTAGAGCATGGCCGAGCGAAACTGGTCTTGCTCGACGGGAGAGAGAGCGCGATTCGCCCGCGCCTTGGCGAAGATGTCCCCGACCTCCTTGTCGGAGTAGGGCGTGGTCCACACTTGCTCGATGCCGTGATCGCTGATGCGGCAGCCGACCTGATGAAAGAAGTCGTGCCGCTTCCTGAGCGCGGTCAGGAGCATTTCGAACGAGTCGATGGCCACGTTCGCCACGGCCTGCAATCTTTCCACCCACTGGTTCCACGCCGGCAAGTCGGCAACGGCCATGGCCTTGTCCGGCCGCCAGGTAGGCAGAAGCCTGGTGGACGCGCTGGCATTCTTGGCGTGCTGTTGGTGCGCCTCCAGCGAATCCACGGGATCGTCGGTGGAACAGACCACCACGACGCGGAACTGCCTCAGCAGCCCCTGGGTTGCGAAAGCATCCGTTGCCAGCTTGTCGTTGCAGTGGTTGTAGATCTCCCGCGCCGTCGATGCGTTCAGCAACTTGTCCTTCACGCCGAAGGGCTTTCGCAGCTCCATGTGCGTCCAGTGGTAAAGCGGATTGCGAAGGGTGTAGGGCACCGTCTTGGCCCACATCTCGAACTTCTCCCAGTCGCCGGCGTCGCCCGTGCAGAATCGTTCGGACACGCCGTTCGACCGCATGGCACGCCACTTGTAATGATCGCCGTTCAGCCAGATCTGCGTGAGCGTGGAGAACCTGTGATTGCCGGTCAATTGCTCGGGGGGAAGATGGCAGTGGTAGTCGATGATGGGCTGGTTCACTGCGAACTCATTGAACAGTCGCACCGCCGTCGGGGATTCCAGCAGGAAGTTCTCGTCGAGAAATGGCTTCATGGCGCGGCGATAGTAGCAAATGGAAAGTCAAGAACAAAGCGGCACGCGCATTGGTTTTGCCCGCGGTAGCCGAGGAAGCTGAGCCGGATTGGTCCACTTCCCCCACTGCCTGTTTTGAAGATGATCAACATATCCAAATACTCCATGGGGGTTGGTGACCGCTTCGGCATGGAAGGGCCGGCCCAACTACGAGCTTTCAAGGCTGCGTTGGATCGAGGGGTCACCGTCACACCGGTGTGGAACAAGTCGAACCGGGAACATTCCCTCATCGGCACGCTGCCCGAGGATGTGCGCGCCGAGGCCGACGCCGCAGTCGAGTCCTGCCAGTGGGAGGACGCCTACTTTGTCGATGCCGACCACATCGGCCTTGCCACGGTCGACAAGTTCCTGCCGTCGAGCGACTTCTTCACCATCGATGTCGCGGACGCCATAGGCAAGGTGACCTCCGATGCCGCCATCGCCGAGTACACGGCCGAGATGCACAGGTTCGAGGGGGCGCTGGCCATTCCGGGAGTGGCCGAACCGGTGTCCGTCACCCACGCATCGCTGAAGGAAATCGCGGCCAAGTACCTTTTCGCCGTGGAGGAGGCGGGCCGGGTCTATCGCCATATCGCCGAGAAGAAGGGCGAGGAAAACTTCATCACCGAGGTTTCATTCGACGAGGCGAATACGCCGCAGACCCCCGCCGAGCTGTTCTTCATCCTGGCCGCCGCGGCCCGCGAGCGCATCCCGGTTGCCACGGTCGCGCCCAAATTCACCGGAGACTTCCTCAAGGGGATCGACTACGTGGGCGACATTTCACGTTTCACGCGGGAATTCGAGGAAGATCTGGCGGTGCTGGCCTTCGCCAAGCGCACCTTTGGATTGCCCGCTTCCCTCAAACTGAGCATCCACTCGGGAAGCGACAAATTCTCTCTCTACCCAATCATGCACCGGGCGATGAAGAAGGCGGACGCGGGTCTTCACCTGAAGACCGCCGGAACCACCTGGTTGGAAGAGGTTATCGGCTTGGCCGCGTCCGGCGGCGACGGGCTGGCCTTCGGCAAGGCCCTGTATCACGAGGCCTACGGCCGCTACGACGAAATGGCCAAGCCCTACCTGACGGTCATCGCCATCGATCGGCCGGCGCTGCCCACCCCAGCCGAAGTGGATGAATGGAGCTCCAAGGAATTCGTCGAAGCACTCGAGCACGATCAGTCCTGCAAGCGCTTCAATATCAATTTTCGCCAGATGGTGCACATCAGCTTCCGGCTGGCCGCGGAGAAGCAAGCGCAGTATCTGGCCTTGCTGCAGGCCAAACGAGCCAACATCGAAGCACACGTCACCCACAACATTCTCAAGCGCCACATCGAGCCGCTGTTTCTCGGGACTGCCGCGTGATGCACGCGGCGCCGCTCAGTTGTCTCTGGCGTCGACTCGCTGGCGGCAGTAGGAGATCTGCTAGCCAGAGCAGGTGATTCGATCAACCCCCAAGCAGGTCAGGCAGGAGTACCGATGGATCCTAGCAACTTCCTACGCGCCTACGATTTCAGCGGAAAGACCATCGCCATCACGGGTGGAGGGGGCGTTCTGTGCGGTGAGCTGGCCAGGGGCTTGGCGGGATGCCACGCGAACGTGGCTGTATTGGATCGGGACGTCGGGCTCGCGGGCAAGACGCACGCCACGCTGGGGGGTACGAAGGGCAGGCACAAGGCGGTGTACATCGACGTGCTCGACAGGGCATCGATCGAGAAGGCAGCTTCCGAGGTCGTGTCCGAATACGGCAAGATCGATGGGCTCATCAACGGTGCCGGTGGCAACAATCCCAAGGCCACCACCAACCCCCAGCAGAGTTTCTTCGACATTCCGGCCGACGCCCTGCAATTCGTGTCGAACCTGAACCTGCAGGGGACGATGCTACCAAGCCAGGTCTTCGGCCGCATCATGGCCAAGCAGAAGGAGGGCATCATTCTCAACGTTTCGTCGATGAACGCCTTTCGCCCGCTCACCAGGATTCCGGCCTATTCCGCTGCCAAGGCAGCCGTGAGCAACTTCACGCAATGGCTGGCCGTGCACCTGGCGCAGGAGTATTCGCCCAACATTCGCGTGAACGCCATCGCGCCCGGCTTCTTCCTCACCGAGCAGAATCGCTTCTTGCTCACCGACAAGGACACTGGCGGCTTGACCGCACGGGGCAACAAGATCATCGAACACACGCCGATGGCGAGGTTCGGGGGGCCCGAGGATCTGGTGGGAGCAACGCTGTGGCTACTCTCGCCAGCCTCACAGTTCGTCACCGGGGTCGTGGTGCCCATCGACGGCGGCTTTTCGGCTTTCAGCGGCGTGTAGACGGATAGAATCAGCCATGGCAAAGCAAAGTTTCGGCATCGTTGGATTGGGCGTGATGGGCGAGAACCTCGCCCTCAATATCGAAAGCCGTGGTTTCTCGGTGGCCGGCTTCGATCTCGATGGCAAGAAGGTCGACAGTTTCGCCGCGCGCACGCAAGGCAAGCAGGCCGTGGCCACGCGCACCGTGGGGGAATTCGTCGACAGCCTGGTCATTCCTCGCCGCATCCTGATGATGGTTCCCGCGGGCAAGCCCGTCGACGCGGTCATCGCTAGCCTGCGCCCCCACCTGCAAGCAGGCGACATCGTCATCGACGGCGGCAACACCCTGTTCGTGGACACCGCCCGGCGAATCCAGGAACTGCATGGCACGGGGATCCTCTACGTCGGCACTGGCGTGAGCGGGGGCGAGGAAGGCGCCCTGCACGGTCCCGCCATCATGCCTGGGGGCAATCCCGAAGCCTGGCCGTTGGTGAAACCCGTTTTGCAGGCCATCGCCGCCAAGGCCGAGGATGGTGCACCTTGCTGCGAGTGGATTGGCGGCGGCGGGTCCGGCCACTTCGTCAAGATGGTCCACAACGGCATCGAGTACGGCGACATGCAGATGATCTGCGAGGCCTATTTCCTCATGGCGCGCTTGCTCGGGCTTTCAGCCGAGGAGATGAGCCGCGTCTTCGCCGAGTGGAACAAAGGCGAGCTTGGCAGCTATCTCGTGGCCATCACCTCCGAGATTCTGGCCAAGAAGGATTCCGAAACGGGCAAGCCGATGGTCGACGTCATCCTGGACACGGCCGAGCAGAAAGGCACGGGCAAGTGGACCAGCCAGGTTTCCCTGGACCTGGGCGTGCCCGCACCCACCATTGCCGATGCGGTGTTCGCCCGCACCCTGAGCGCGATCAAGAAGGAACGCGTTGCCGCATCCGCCTTGCTGGCCGGACCAAGGCCGAGGTTCGACGGCGACAAGGTGGCTTTCATCGAGATGATCCGCAAGGCCTTGTTCAGCGCGAAGATCTGTTCCTACGCGCAAGGGTTCCAGCTGCTGCGCGCGGCGGATCAGGAACACCACTGGGATCTGCAGTTCGGCACCATCTCGTCGCTGTGGCGCGCCGGGTGCATCATCCGGGCGCAGTTCCTCGGCAAAATCAAGGAGGCCTACGCCCGCACCCCGGCGTTGGCCAATCTGCTCATGGACCCCTATTTCGCCGGCGTCACGACGTCCTACCAGCAGGATTGGCGAAAGGTCGTGGCCGTGGCGGCCGAGAACGGTATCGCGATCCCAGCGTTCATGAGCGCGCTAGCCTACTACGACGGTTACCGCACGGCGGTTCTCCCCGCCAACCTGCTGCAGGCCCAGCGCGACTATTTTGGCGCGCACACCTACCAGCGGGTGGACAAGGAAGGGAAGTTCCACACGCACTGGACCGAATGATGAGCGCACTTTTCGGCCACGGTTCGCACGATAGGCAGGGGCGGCGGCTTTCGCCCGCGGACGTGAAGGACATCTGCGCGGCGGCGCTGGAGGATCTCCCGCTAGACGGCAAGCGGGTGCTGGTGCTCATCCCCGACCACACCCGCCACGCGCCCATCGATCTCTTCTTCCACGTCCTCGGCGATCTCTTGCTACCGAGGGTGCGCGCTCTCGACTACCTGGTGGCGACCGGCACGCACGCGGCCATGGAGCCCGAGCGACTCTATCGCCACGTCGGGCTGACCGCCTCTGGGCACCAGCAAGACTACGCCAAGGTCCGCTTCTTCAACCACGAGCACCACAAGCTCGACCAGCTGGTATCCCTCGGAACCCTGCCCGGCGAGGAGGTCGCGCGGCTGACCCAGGGCCTGTTCTCCCAGGACATCCCCGTCACCATCAACCGCAAGGCGACGGAGTACGATCACATCCTCATCGTCTCGCCCGTGGTCCCGCACGAGGCGATGGGCTTCGCAGGGGGCAACAAGTACTTCTTCCCCGGCATCGCGGGCCTCGACGTGGTGGAGAAGTTCCACTGGCTCGCCGCCGTGATCACCAACCCGGTGGTCAACGGCGTGAAGGACACGCCCACCCGCCGGGTGATCGACCGCGTCGTTCGGTTTCTCCAGGTCCCGCGTACCTGTTTTGCCTTCGCCATCGACGAGCATCATCACCTGGCCTGCCTATTCGCCGGATCGCCCGAGCAAGCCTGGTCGAAAGCAGCCGACTACTCGGCGCAACTACACATCAAGTACCTCGACAAGCCGGTGAAGCGCGTGCTCGGGCTGACTCCCGCCATCTACGAGGAGCTGTGGGTGGCGGGCAAGGCGATGTACAAGCTCGAACCGGTGGTCGCCGAGGGGGGCGAACTGGTCATCCACGGGCCGCACGTCAAGGCCGTGTCGTTCGTGCATGGCAAGGACATCGCGCGTGTCGGCTACCACGTGCGCGACTACTTCGTGAAGCAGTGGGAACGCTTCGCCCACGAGCCGAAGCTGATCCTGGCCCACTCGACCAACGTGAAGGGCATCGGGACGTTCGACAACGGCGTCGAGCATCCCCGCATCACCGTGACCCTGGCCACCGGCATCGCCAAGCAGGAGTGCACGGCGATCAACCTCGGCCACCGCGACGTCGGCGCGATCGACATCCAGCGCTGGAAGGAAGACGACGAGACCCTGGTGGTGGAGGAGGCCGGACAGGTCCTCTACCGTTTGAAAGAACAAGGAGCGAAGAGCTGACATGAGCAATGGTTTGACCATCCCCCCCGCGGGCGGCCTCGATTTCGTGTCCGTCGGCGCACTCGTTCACCGATTGGACCCCGGCCTGGTCCCGTGGCGCAAGGCCAGCAGCTGCCAGATTCACGTGAGCGGCGGAGAGTTCAACGCAGCCGCCAACCTGGCCGACTGCTTCCGCATGAACACGGGGATCGCCACGGCGATGGTCGACTACCCCATCGGCGACATGATCCACGAGCGGGTCCGGGCCATGGGCGTGACCCCGTTCTACAAACGCTTCAAGCACAACGGGGTCAACGGCCCCAACATGGCGACCGTGTACAGCGATCGCGGCCAGGGCGTGCGCGGCCCGGTGGTGTTCTACAACCGCAGCAACGAGGCCGGCGCTCAGCTCAAGCCGGGCGACTTCGACTGGAAGGCGATCTTCGGCAAGGGCATCCGATGGTTCCACAGCGGCGGCATCTTCGCAGCGCTGTCCGAAACGACCGGCGAGGTCATCATCGAAGGCATGAAGGCCGCCAAGCAGGCCGGCGCCATCTGCAGCTTCGACCTCAATTTCCGCGAAAAGCTGTGGAACTTGTGGGGCGGACAAGGCAAGGCGGTCGAGGTGGTTTCGCGCATCGTGGCCAACGCCGACGTGTTGGTGGGCAACGAAGAGGATCTGCAGAAGGGCCTCGGCATCCCGGGACAGGACGTAGACGCGAAGTCCAAGCTCGACCCGAGTGCCTTCTTCGCCATGATTGGCAAGGTCACCGCCAAGTTCCCCCACGTCAAGATGGTGGCCACGACCCTGCGCGAGGTCAGCTCCACCAACCGCCACACCTGGGGCGCGGTGGCCTGGGTAGCCGGCAAGACCTACGCCTCCCCCACCTGCGAGCTCGACGTGCTCGACCGCGTGGGAGGCGGCGATGGATTCGCCAGCGGGCTCATCTACGGACTGCTCGCCGGGGAATCACCCGAGGAGGCTCTCAAGCTCGGCTGGGCCCACGGGGCGCTGCTCACCACGACCCCGGGCGACACCACCATGGTCACGCTGGAGCAGGTCAAGGCCTTCGCCAAGGGTGGCTCCGCGCGCATTCAGCGCTAGCACGTACAACCTCGTCCCCCTGCCCTCGCCCAAGGCTCACGATGACCAAGCTCGACCAGATTTCCGAAAAGGTAGGCAAGTATCGCTGGACGATCTGTGCGCTCCTCTTCTTCGCCACCACCGTCAACTACCTCGATCGCCAGGTTCTGAGCCTGCTCAAGGCGGACCTCGAGGTCGAGTTCAACTGGAGCGACACGGACTACGCGAACATCATCATGGTGTTCCAGATCGTGTACGCCGTCTCGCTGCTCTTCGCCGGTCGCATCGTCGACTGGCTGGGGACGAAGGCGGGGTACGCGTGGTCGCTCATCGTCTGGTCCGTGGGAGCCATGATTCACGCCCTCGCCCGGGGGACCGGCGGCTTCATGCTCGCGCGCGGCGTGCTGGGGTTCGGCGAGGCGGGCAACTTCCCGGCCGCCATCAAGACCACCGCGGAGTGGTTTCCCAAGAAAGAACGCGCCCTCGCGACCGGCTTCTTCAATTCCGGCGCCAACGTCGGCGCGATCTTGGCCCCCCTGACCGTCCCGTGGCTGGCCAGCCGCTGGGGCTGGCAGGGAGCGTTCGTCGTCGTGGGCGCCATCGGCTTTCTCTGGCTCGTCTTCTGGTTCTGGCTGTACGAGTCGCCGGCCAAGCACAAGCACCTGGGCAAGGCCGAGTTCGCGCACATCCACAGCGACGTGGACGAGCAACCAGTTGACTCCAAGGCGTCGACGACCAACGAGCCCAAACTGCCGTGGTACGTGCGGTGGGGCAAGTTGTTCGGCTACCGGCAGACCTGGGCGTTCGCCTTCGGCAAGTTCATGACCGACGGCGTCTGGTGGTTCTTCCTCTTCTGGCTCCCGGCCTTTCTGAAGGCGCAATACGACATGACGGGAACCCAAGTCGCGGCTCCGCTGGCCGTGCTGTACACGATGACCTGCGTCGGCAGTGTGGGTGGCGGATGGCTGCCCATGTACTTCATCAAGAGGGGCCACGATCCCTACGGTGGCCGCATGCGGGCGATGTTGACCATCGCCTTCTTCCCACTCCTGGTTCTGCTCGCGCAGCCCTTCGGGCACATCAGTTCCTGGGTCCCGGTCATCCTGATCGGCATCGGGGCCTCCGCCCATCAGGCCTGGTCGGCCAACATCTTCACCACGGTCTCGGACATGTTTCCCAAGAAGGCGGTGGCCTCGGTCGTCGGCATTGGTGGCATGTTCGGCGGAATCGGCGGAATCCTCATCAACAAGTCGGGTGGCTGGCTGTTCGACACCTACCGCTCGGCTGGGATCGCCAAAAGCTGGGCCCAAGCCAAGACCGGTCTATTGGGCGAGTACTTGAATCAGATCCTCGCACTCAAGTTGCAGAACAGGCACGGCATCCCCATCGACCTGAACTTGGTCGAGCTGGGCAGCCTGCCCAAGGAAGTCGCTACCCAACTCAAGGCGATCAACCCCGGAGCGTTTGCCAGTCTCGAGCGGGCCCAAGCGACGATCGTGCACGGCGAGATGAAGACGGCCTACGCCATCATGTTCGCCGTGTGCGCGGTGGCGTATCTGGTGGCCTGGGCCGTCATGAAGCTGCTGGTCCCCCGGTACAAGAAGATCGAGAACCTGTAGCCCCCCGGGCTACTGGGATTCCGGACCTCAAAAAGGGGGAGCCGTTATCTCGCGATGGGACCACTGCGCCTGGTGTAGAGCCCGGTTTGACCGGGAATTGCAGGAGAGCTTCCATGAAGGTTCAGTCGAGTCTCGTGATTGGTTTGGGGGCGATGCTCGCCCTGGGGCTGGCTGCGTGCAGTCCAAAGACCACTGCCGCGGGTGGCACGGGCGGCGCTACGAGCTCGGGCGGCGCGCAAGGCTCGGGTGGCAGTCAGGGCACCGGCGGCTCGCAGGACACTGGCGGCACGCAAGGAACAGGAGGCGTGCAAGGTACCGGTGGAACGTCCAGCAACGGTGGTGCGACGAGCACGGGCGGCGCGACCAATACCGGAGGGAGCTCGGCCACCGGCGGGGACACCAGCACAGGCGGCGCGACCGACACCGGCGGGACCTCGGCCACGGGGGGCGACACCA
>Ga0210133_1000080_pt1 | contig 34618 bp, 31 predicted proteins | sample Joice_ThreeSqC_D_2_FD_184874 | JGI IMG/M metagenome (GOLD analysis project Ga0210133, IMG submission 184874) | Wetland microbial communities from San Francisco Bay, California, USA, that impact long-term carbon sequestration - Joice_ThreeSqC_D1... | ecosystem: Environmental > Aquatic > Marine >...
CGGCAGCGAACCATCGCGGGAGGGTATGGGAACCCTTCGAGGGTTCCCATGACAAAGGGAAGGGGAGCCTGCCGGCTTGGCCGGCAGCGAACCATCGCGCAAGGACTCGGGATGGACGGGGCGGGACCTCGAAACTGCCCCGCCCTTCAATGACAGGAGCAAAGTATGAGCGTTGCCGAAAGCAAAGATGAACTGCAGGGCCTCTTGGTGGTCATGGCCTCGTTGGCGCACGGTCTCGAACAGGTGCTGGGTCGTGGCGCCGAGACCGTCACCTTCCGGGCCGGCAAGACGGTGGGTTTGAGAAGCGGCGCTGGCGAGCAAGAAAGCGATCTCCTGGCCGCTCTCGCCAAGGTGGGCGAGGCCCTGAAGGCGAGTGGCATCGAGTGGCCGTTCGAGGTGTGGAAGCCCGCCTCGGCCGCGAGCTTCATCTACGAGAAGAACGGAAAGCAGGCGGTCAAGCTGGTCTTCCGCAATTGCATGGTCCGCTGCGCGCTCTTTCGCTACGGGCACGAGCAGAAGCAATCCCTGTGCATGATGAACCACGGCTTCTTCTGCGGTTACGTGCAGAAATTCACGGGCAAGCGTGCCGAGCTCGAGATCCTGCACGCCGGGGAAAACGCCTGTCTCAAAGAGCTTCTGCTCGCCGGCTAGGAGAAACCACATGGCGAAAGTCACCGTTTCCTTCGAATGGCTGTCCGGGTGCTCCGGCTGCGAGCTCTCCATCGTCGATCTGCACGAACGGCTGCTTGCCGTGCTGGAACAGATCGACATCGTCCGCTTACCCATCTTGATGGACGTCAAGGACTACCCCAAGGCCAAGCTCGGCATCATCACCGGGGCGCTACGTACCCATCACGACGTCGAGTGCGCCAAGAAGATGCGCGCAAGCTGCGACGCCATCCTGGCCTACGGCACCTGCGGGGTGTATGGCGGACCGCAAGGCTCGGGCTACGCCCACGCACAAAGCGAGCTGGCCGAGACGGCTTTCGTGAACAATCCCACCACCTCCACGCACTTCGTCCCCGACCAGGGCGTGCCCAAGTTGCTTGCCGAGGGTGTGCTAGCGCTCGACGCGGCCATCTCTGTCGATCTCTACCTGCCCGGCTGCCCGCCGCACGCCTACTACGTGTTCGAAGCCTTGCGCTCGGTGCTCGACGGAAAACCGCCACAGTTCGGCGAGCACAACGTGTGCTACCACTGCGACCGCCACATGAAGCACACCGAGGTCGCCGCCCTTCGTCGCGTGCACCAGGGAAGCCTGGAAAAGGACGCCTGCTTCCTCTCGCAGGGCATCTTGTGCATGGGGAGCGCAACGCTCGACCGGTGCCGCGGCGCCTGCCCGACGCGTGGCATGCCCTGCTCGGGCTGCGCCGGGCCGTCGGAGGCCATCGTGCTCGAACCCAATCGCGACATTCGCACCGAGGTCGCCACGCGCATGTCGATGATGACCAAGATCCCGAAGGCCACCATAACTTCCGAGATCGAAAAGCAGGCCAAGACCTATTACGCCTACGCCATGGCCTCGCCGGTATTCCGCGAGAAGCCGACCTTTCTGCTTCGCCGCTGGATCTCGCAGCAAGGAGCCGCCCGATGAGCCGTACACTCACCATCGATCCCGTCACGCGCATCGAGGGCCACGCCAAGGTGCACATCGACATCGGCGACGACGGCAAGGTCGCTAGCGCCACCTTGCACGTGCTCGAGTTCCGTGGATTCGAGCGCTTCGTGCAAGGCATGCAGGCCGAGCTGATGCCGACCCTGACCACGCGCATTTGCGGCACCTGCCCGCACGCGCACCATCTGGTGTCGGCCAAGGCGCTCGACATCATGTTCTCGGCGCCGCCGCCGCCAGCGGCCTTGCTGCTGCGCCAGCTACTCAATTGCGGCAGCATGATCCACTCGCACGCCATCCACTTCTTCGCACTGGCCGGGCCGGACATCTTCCTCGGCGAGAAGAGCCCGGTGGGCAAGCGGAACCTGATGGGATTGCTGGAGGCCGCGCCGGATCTCGCCAAGAAGGCGCTGCGCCTGCGCAGCATCGGCCAGACCATGGTCGAGATCGTGGGCGGACGGGGAACCCATCCGGTGACCGCGGTCGCGGGCGGGATGTCGTGCGGCCTGACCAAGGAGAGCCACGCCACGCTCAATGCTTTGGCTGCCGAGGCGCTGGAGTTGGCCAAGGTCGTGCTGGATGCGGGGAAGAAGGCGCTGGCCAAGGATCCCGAGATGCTCGGCCGGTTGCCCTTGAAGGTGAACGACATGGGGACCCTGAAGGGCAACGCGCTCGACCTCTACGACGGTCGGCTGCGCGTGCGCAAGCCCGACGGTAGCGTGGCTGTCGATTTCGCCGCCGCCGACTACGCCGACCACCTCGTGGAAGAGGCGCTACCGTACAGCTACGGCAAGCAGGTGTTGCTCAAGGACACAAGCGGTGCCACGCAGCCCTACCGTGTGGGGCCGCTGGCGCGGCTCAATTGCGCTGAGGTCACGGGTACCAAGCTGGCCGATGCCGCGCTGGCCGAGTGGAAGGCCACTTGCGGGGATCCCTCGCCGCTGGTCGTCGCGGGGCACTGGGCGCGCCTGGTCGAGATCCTGCACTGCGCGGAAAAGGCGGTGTCGATGCTCGACGACGAAACGATTCTTTCTGCGGATGTCCGCACCCCGCCGGGAGCCATCCAGCGGCATGCGGTCGCCCACGTCGAGGCTCCGCGCGGCGTGCTCATCCACGACTACCACGTGGATGACAAGGCCATCATCGAGTCGGCCAATTTCGTGGTGGCCACCCAGCACAATATTTCGAGCATCAACACCACCATCAAGGATGCGGCCTCGCGTTTGCTCGGCGGCAGCGACAGCGACCTGCTCGACGGCGTGGAGTTCGCCATTCGTTGTTACGACCCCTGCCTGTCCTGCTCCACCCACCGCGTGGGTCAGATGCCGCTCGAGGTGAGTCTGTGGCAAGGCGGGCAGCACATAAGGAGCGCGAGGAGATAGCCATGCCAACCGTTACCATCGAAGAAGCTGGCTGCCGTGATTGCGGTCTGTGCGTGGAGATCTGCCCGACCGACGTGTTCGAGCAGGCCAAGGATTCCGGTGGAGCGAAGGGGATCGCCCAGGTCGTTCGCCAGGACGATTGCATCGGCTGCACCTCGTGCGTGTACCTGTGCCCGTCGCGTTGCCTGCAGGTGGTCTCGGAGAGCCCCCAGCGACCCTTTTATCGTCTGGAAAGCAACGCCTCGCTGGTCGCGCGCTTCTTGCAGCAGGTGCCGGCGACGCAGAAGCTCGACCAGACGGACTATGACGAGGCGCTGAAGGACACGCACGTGCGCTTGAAGGCGCTCTCCGACGCGCTCAAGGAGATCATGGGGCGCGGACAGCGCGCCGTGGGCCGCTCGGCTGGCAACCTGGCCGCCGCGCACATGCCCGAGATGTACGAATCGACCGAGCTGGCCGAGTTGCTGGCGGGCCTGCGCCGCCGATTCGCCCATGCTTTCGCATTCGAGGCCGAGGTCGATGACGGTGCTCGGTCGGCGACCCTGACGTTTCCCGCCTGTGCCATGCACAAGGTGGTTGCCGGCCACGGCGAGCCGGCGGGCAGCGCCAACCTGTGCGAGTTGTTCCACGAGTATTTCGCTGGCCTCATGAGCGCGTTCACCGGTAAGAACTACGCGGCGGCCACCCTCGGCACGGTCGGTCAGTGCACCGTCAAATTCCAGATCCGCAGCTAACCCGAAACAGGAGGACTTTGTCATGGCTTCTCGAACGGAAAAAATGCAGGACATCTTGCGCGGTCTCAGGGGCGCTTCGCCCGACATCATCGGCGCCGCGGTGGTGAGCATCGACGGCTTCATTGTCGCGTCGGTCTTGCCCGCCGAAGTGGACGAGGAGCTGGTCTCAGGCATGGCCGCCGCCATGCTCGGCGTTGGCGAGCGCATCTCTTCCGAGCTCATGGCCTCGGTCATGGAGCAGGTCTACGTCCGCAGCGAGAAGGGTTACGTGGTGCTCAACGCGGTCGGCGCCGATTCGGTGCTGGTGGTCCTGACCACCAAGGACGCCAAGCTGGGTCTGGTGTTCATCGAAGTCAAGCGTCGCTGCGTGGAGCTTGGCAAGGCCATCGCCGCCTCTGCCTAGAGACCGTCATGCGTGGGCCGGGGCACGCGCGCCCTCCTGCTGGTGCGACATTCCATCTGTCGGCCACCGCACGCTTCACACTGGCGGCGGGGCTGCTCACCCTTGGTATCGGCGATTTGGCGGTCATCAACACGGTGCTCCTGCCACGCTACTTCGCCGCGAGCCAAGGGGCGAGCTCGGCCCCATCGCTGCCCGTGCGCGCAATGGTTACTGCGAGAGTCGCGGAACCTGCTCATCCACTGCCCCCGCCGCCCGCAGTGCCTGCGCCCCTGCCGCCGGTTGCCCCGTTGCCCTCCTTACCCGCGTCCACGTCCACGTCTATCCCCGCAACGACGACAACGGTTTCTCCTGCAGCCGACTTCCCCGATCTGCTCTTCGCTCTGAACACGACCTGGCTGTCGCGGCCGTCGCGGGAAACCCTCGACCAGGTGGCTGAGGTGCTCAAGGCGAGTCCCGACCGCCGAGTCGTGCTGAGCGGGCACACCGACGACATGGGTCCTCGAGATCTGAATCGCGCCCTTTCGCGCGCGCGTGCGCGGCGCGCGAGCCGATACCTGCGGGGGCGCGGTATCGATGCTGCGCGGATCGAGATCCAAGGCCTCGGTTCCTCGCCGCCCGTGGCGGGGGAGCCCTTGTCGGCGGCCAGGGCGCGCAACCGCAGGGTCGAGATCGCCATCCACTAGAAAGCCCACCCATGTCCCTTCTCACGCTTCTCATCATTTCCAGCCTGGTCGCGGCCCTGGCGCTCTTCTCGGCCGGCTACTTGCTCGCCCCTCGACGTTCGAGGAGCGAGACCGCGTCAGAACCGCGGCAATCGGAATCTCCGAGCAGAGGGGAGGAGGATTTGCAGCACAGGCTTGCGATCCTGGAGAAGGAACGCGATAGCGCCCGAGAGCAGAGCGAACGGCTCGACGCCAAAACCAGGACGTTGGCCGAGCGGCTGCGCAAGGCCGAAGACGAGAATCGCGCGGCTTTCGAGCGAGAGGAAAAAGCGGCTGAGGCCTGGGCGAGTCAGCTCGAGTCGGCCAAGTTGGAACAGAAACGCCACGATCAGGCGCTCGAGCGCCAGGTGGAGGAGCTTCGAACCCAGCTCGCGCAGGAGCGGGCGGAGCGGGAGCGCCTGACGGCGCTCGCCGGTCAGAACGCTGTTGGCGCGGAACACGAGAGCGCCGCGCTCGAGGCATTGCGCGAGCAGAATCGGCTGGAGGAAAAGCGGCGAGGCGAGCAGTTCGAGCTGGAGCTGGCGCGACTGACCAAGGCGGCCGAGCAGGCTTCGGACCGCGAAAGGGACGTGCTCGAACGCCTGGCCGCGAGCGAGAGTGCCTTACAGAGCAAGACCAAGGCAGTCGAGGAAGGATTGCAGGCGAAGCTGGTGGCGGCCGAGGGTGAGCTCACACGCCTCGCAGAACAGCTCCAGCGCGGACAAGCGGAGCGTCAGGCCAGCGAGGACGAGAAGCTTAGCTTGTCCCTGCGGGTGCGGGCGGCCGAGGAGGTGGCCGAGCAGCGCAAGATGGAGGTCCTGGAGGTTGTCGAGTCGCTGCGCATCACCGAGGCGCGGCTCGAGGAACGGGAGGGCCTTGTCCGGGAGAACGCCGAGTTGCGCGAGCAGCAAGCCCACGCGGAGCAGGAAGCCATCCAGCAGGGGCAACGCGACGAAGAGGTCAAGGACGCCAAGGTCCAGTTGTCCGCCGCTCAAGCCAAGCTGGCCGAGCTTGAACGCACCGTGGAGGAGAACCGCCGCTTGCGCGACCAGGTGGCCGAGCTGCGCACGCACGAAGAGGCGAGCAAAGAGCTCGAGCGATTGACGGTGGCGCACAAGCAAGTGCGACTCGATGCCGAGCTCATGGCGAGGAGGCTGCAAGAGCTGCTCCACGATCAGGCCGAGCTGACCCCCCTGCGCGCGCAGGCCGCCGAGGCGGCTTCGCTCGCCCAGGAAGTGGAGTACCTGCGCCGACGCGAGAAGGATCTGGAAGCTCAGCTCTATGCCAGCGGTTCCTTTGCCAGTCGCGAGATGCCCGCGGTGAGCGGCGAGATTCCCGTCGTGACCCCGGGCTCGGACCTGGAAACCAACCTCAGCGCGCTGGTCGGCGAGGGGGGGCCGCGCACCGCCGTGCTCGCCGACGCCCAGGGTTTTCTCATCGCCAGCGCGGGCGAGTCCGTGACCGAAGAGGGGCTGGCGGCCTTCGCGGCCGTGGCTGGAGAGATGGTCTCTCGCGCGCGCAAGCTGCTGCCTCTGGCTGACGTGGACTCGGTGCGGGTCACGGACACCAATCGCATGGTGCTCACCTGCCACCTCTTCGCCAGCGCCGGCGAGGGACTGGGCCTGGCCACCCTGGGCTCTGCCGCACCCGAGCCCGAGAGCACGGCGCGGGCCATCGCCGGTGTGACCGCCATCGTGTCGGGCCCCGTGGTCGAGGACGAAACTGCCGACGGCGTTGCGCAAGCAGACGCAGCGCAGTCCCGTCATCCGTAGGCGGGACCGGCTACCAAGGTCGCGGTACCGGTGTCACCTTTTGCAGCTTCCGGTGTTCCTAATAGTATCCCCACCAGGGAGCATCGAGGTTCGCCATGACGCTACACCGCCTACTCGCCATTGCTGGTCTCTTGGCCGTGCTGCCCGCTTGTGCGACGACCACCACCACGAGCACGACCTGGACCGAGGACTATCCCGGCCAGTACCGGTACGGGGAGGTCACTTGGGTGCGGGAGTACGTGCAGCATCAGCACGGAGATCCGGCGGGTGGGGCCATCGCCGGGGCCATCATCGGGGGCATCCTTGGCGGGGGGCGCGGCCCCTCTGCTCTGATAGGCGCGGCGGGCGGCGCTGCCATTGGTGCGGCAGCCAGCGAAGGTCACGGCGAAACCCGCTTCTATGACATTGGCGTGCAGTTCCAGGACGGAACCCGACAGGTTTTCCGCTATGCCGACTACGCGCCCTTTCAGCCGGGCGAGCACGTGGTGCAGACTTCGCAGGGCCTGGCTCGCTCGTAGCGAATCCTCGCTCCAGGCGCGCGCCTAGCGAATCAAGTACTCCTGCACCAGCGTCTGTCCCCCTCGCACCAGCCCCAATTCCAGACGGGGTGCTTGCTTGAGCTTGCCATAGGCGTTCAAGACCTGGTCGGCTGTCGCGATACCGAGACCATGGATGGAAATCAGCACGTCATCGTTTCGCAGCCCAAGCTTCGCAACGGGGCCGTTGGGCTTGATCGCGAACACCCGGAAGCCGAAGGGTTTGCCATCACGAGACTCGGGCGTGACATGCACCCACTTGGAGAGCGAGTGGAGGTTGCGCAGGGCAAGCTCCAGCGTGTGGCGCTTGATCTCGTAGCGGCGCTTGCCGAGCTTGCGAATTCCGCGATCCAGCTCCTCGGAGAATGCGCTCTTTGCGGAGTTACGCGACGACGAAGATTTTGCGGTGCGACGCCGACGTCCCGTGGAATCCTCGGGCGATGACGAAATCGGGGACACTTCCATCGCGGTGTTCTCCAGGTGAAGCCCTATGTTTCCTTCCGTCGGGTCCTCGGGCTGGCGATCCGCGGTGGGCAGCAAGCCGCCATCGACCTGGACGCTCTCTTCGGGTTGCGACGCCTGGGGCATGCTTGGCGCCATGGCGGAAACGATGCCCGAAGAATGCAGCCTCACGAGACCGGAAGCCGCCACGCCTAGAAGGGCAGCGCAGAAAGTCAAAACGAGCAGGTCCCGGAACCTCATCCGCTTCTGTCATCGATCCAGCGACGAGGCATGGCAAGAACCTTAAGACCTGGGATGCAATGCGGCCTGGCAGGAGATCGAGGGCTCGGCCTTTGTACGTCGGAGAGTGACAGCTCGCACATCCCCGACGCAACAATTGATTGGGAGCCGGCTCGGCCTTGTGCTTAGCTATTCGATGCAAGAATCAAGAAGCCCGCAGCGGGTGGCTTGCCTGCCTAGTTAGTTCCGACTCGGATGTTTGCTAACTGAAGTGCGCGTGGTGGCTGGGAATACGGCGCGGCTGGTTCCTCGATCCATCGATCGGTGGCGAAGCCAACGAGCGTGCCGGATTCGTTGTACGTCGCGGAATACCGGAGGAAGGCATCATGAACTCGAAGGTAATGTCGGTCGTCGTTGGTGGATTCCTTGCTCTCGCCGGGTGCAGCGGTGGCACCACCAGCACCGGCACCACGGGCACGGGCGGGCAGCAGGGATCGGGCGGGAGCATCGGTACCGGCGGAACCTCTTCGAGCGGCGGTGCTCTCGGAACCGGAGGCGCGCCCGGAGCTGGCGGCGCGTCGGGAACCGGAGGCGCGCCAGGAACCGGAGGCGCGCCCGGAACTGGCGGTGCTCTCGGAACCGGAGGCGCACCCGGAACTGGCGGCGCGACCGAGGGGAGCGGAGGAACCACGAGCAGCACGGCCGCAGGCGGCACGACCGGTCGCGACGGTGGCCGCGACGTCGGTCCCGGCGTGGGCGGCGCCGGGACGGGAGGCGTCGCCGGCACCGGAGGCGTGGCGGCGACCGGTGGTGCTTCGGCGACAGGTGGTTCGACGTCGACCAGCACCAGCACATCGGTGGTTGATTGCAACGCCACGATGCCGACCGGCGGCACGACGAGGTCCGGAACCAACATCAATGGCACGGCCAATGGCCTCAACTACGGCATCTGGACCAACGGAAGCGGTGGAACCATCACCTACTTCACCAACGCTCATGCGTTCAGCGCGTCCTGGGACAACAGCCAGGACTTCCTGGCCCACCTGGGCCTGGATTTCAACGCGACCAAGAGTTACGTCGACTACGGGACGATCGAGGCACAATACGTCGAGAAGAAGAATGGAACCGCTGGCGGATTCTCGATGATTGGAATTTATGGGTGGATGCACAATCCATGTGTCGAGTGGTACATCAACGAAGACTCATACAATGGTTTGTTCGGCAGGGGATCCGTCACAGCCACCATCGATGGGGAGACGTACTACTTGAGCACCAGCCAGACGACCGGAACCGGCGGCGCCAACGCTTGCGAAGCCGGTCACACGGGCGCCTGGACCAACATGACGAGCACGCGAGCAGCCGCTCGCCAATGCGGTGTAGTTACCGTCAGCGACCACTTCGCGGCTTGGGCGAAGCAGGGCTGGAACCTGGGCAGCTTGGCCTCGGTTCACATCAATGTGGAAGTGGGGGGTGGCGTGGGAAGCATCGACTTCCCGGTGGCGAACGTCACGACGAGCAGCAACTGAACCGGCTGCGTCCATCGTCTGCGGCGCCGAGCCGCTCGATGCGATTCAGAAGTGGGGCGTCCTCGTGGTATGCAGGAGGCCTTGATGTTTGATCCCGGCACATCGCCCCCGACCGAGCCCGCGCCACGTGTGGCGTCCGCACTAGCTCTCCACATGCGATTCCTCATCGCGTTGCTGTTTGGCTTGGCGGTGCTCAAGGGGCTGCGAATGCCCAATCTATGGGCCGCAACCCACATGACCTTCAACTACTCGCAGGGTTTCATCCGGCGCGGCCTCTTCGGGCAGGTGCTGCGGATCTTCGGCGAGAATCGCATCTACCACTACCGCCTACTCGCCCTTTGCGCGGCCATCCTCTTCTTGCTGGCGGCGATCGCGCTCTTCAGGCTCATTCGGCGCATGCTGGCCACCGATCGCGGCGACTATGGCCTGCAAGCCGCCACCCTCGTGTTGGGGGCGTCGCCTGGCATTGTCTTTTTGACCCACGAAACCGGTTACCTCGACTACGTTGGGCTTGCCATCGTCCCCACCTTCATCCTGTGGGCGTCGCGCTCGCGCAGACGCTTCCTGATCTTCTACGTGGCCATCGCTGCCTCCGTCGTGCTGGTGCTGATTCACGAGTCCATGGTCGTCATGTTCTTTCCGACCATGCTGTTCACGATGATCTGTCACGTCGCCATCCACGGCGCTGGCCTTGCGCGCCGGACCCGCATCCTGCTGGTGGCGCACGTGGTGCTTGCCACCATCACCGCACTCGCCGCGACGCTGATTGTGGGGAACCTGGGCAGCCGTAGTCCCGAGCTGCTTCGGGCCCTGCAGGACTCAGTCGCCCGGCACGCCGATTTTCCTTTGCGCGGTGACGCCTTCGACGCCATCCGACGGTCGTGGCGCGAGAACCTGCTCGTGGTCATTCCTCGGCACTTCTCCAATCCCGACAACCGAAATTACCTCATCACAGGGCTTGTGGCTTCACTGCCCGGGCTGGGGTTTCTCGGCACCTATGGCCTACGCCTCGCTCGGCGTCTGGATACGACCAAGGGCATGCGCTGGGTCCTGTGCAGCGCCTTCCTGATGGCTACTGTAGCGCCCCTGTTCCTCAATTTCGTCGGGTGGGATTCGGCTCGCTGGAACGCGATGGCGTTCATGGCCAGTTTCTTCTGCCTGGGCAGCGTCCGGCTCTATTTCCATTCGCCCTCGCCCCCTGACGAGCCACGCCGGATGAGGGTCGACGAGCCGTGGATGCTGACTTTCGCGGCGGTCGCGGTCATGACGGGGCTTTGCAGCAGCTATACCGGCTTCCTCTTCGACGGCAATCTGGTGCGATGGTTTCCCTTCAAGGATGGGCTCGACGCCGCAGTCGACGTAATCAAGGCTGGTTTCAATCTCCATCCCTGATTGACTTCACAGTCCAGTCCGTCGCGATGGGGGCGGACACCAGACTACCCGAGCCCGGACAACATGCCGTTGGGTAGGGCACGCAGGCACGCTCGTCTTCCGGCGCTCCGCAGCTCTTCGTCGGCGCCAACCATGCGCAGGATGGTGTCCACCGCCTCGGGGATGGCGTCCTTCACTTGCCGACTCATTTCGGTTCCGTACTCGGTGAACGCGATGCCCTCTACACCCACAAATTGTAGGGCCGCCGCCGGACCTTCCGGTGCGAGCTTGTGGGCCAGCTCCATCAACTCGGCGATGCCGATGGTGTGCGAGGCCGATTCTCCGGCGCCATAGCGCTCGATGGCCCGGCCTTCCAGGACCACGCAGGTTCCCGGCGGTCGTCCCGTGCTCATGGCGTCGACCAGCACCACGCGATCGGCGCCGGCCACCACGTCGAGAAGCTGGAAACCGAGATGCGGGGCAAGCTCGACGCGGACGTCAGCGGGCAGGGCCAATTGCATGAGGATCTGGCCGATGCGAATTGCCGCCCCGTCATCGCGCACCAGCTCGTTGCCCAGGCAGAGAATGCGCGTGTTCACGGCCGGCTTCGCCTTACGGCCGCCAGTTGTGGAACCAAAGGCGGTGGTTGGCGGTCACGGTGGTGATGGCAAACTCGCCCCACACCGGGGCAAAGAAGATGGCCATGGCGAGTACCAGGCCGACGTAGCCGGCAATCACCTTGCCGTGCTTGCGTTCGAGGTGCGATGCCATGCCGGCGATCATCACGAGCAGGAAGGCGTAGCAGGGCAGGTAGTAATGGCTGAAGGTGTAGTTGCCGCGCGTGCTGCGCGTGGCCAGCCAGGGTGCCATGAACGCGAACCAGCCGACCAGCATCACCAGCACGCCGCGCGTGGTGGAGGCGCCGAACATCGTGAGCCAGTAGCGCCGAAAGCGCGTGCGCACCGCGATCACGGTGGTGGCGAGGGGAAAGCCCACCACGAGCAGCGTCGAGGTCGCCCACAGGATCAGGTTCCCGACGCTGGAGGAATAGCGCGACTTCAGTCCCGAGGTCGACATCTTGATGACCACGGGGTGCAGGAGAATCGGCCAGCCGTACCACGGCGAGGACAGATCGTTGTGGTAGTGGCCGAGATCGAGGTGGTGCTTGTACAGGTCGATGATCACCTTCCAGGTCGCCGCGGGATCGCTCGGCTTGTGCGTGAGCTTCAGGGCGCCCATCCAGACCAGGGTGTGCACGATGGGGACCAGGCCCAGCCAGAGGATGGAGAAGATCGACACCCGGCGCATCACCAGCAGCCCAACCGCCGCGGGAATGACCGTCATGACCCCGCTCCACTTGATCGAGGTCGACAGACCGATGAGCACGGCCGATGCGATGACGCCCTTCCAGGTACGTGCGGCAAAGGCGGCAACCACGCCCCACAACATGAAGGAGATCATGGTGCCGTCGAGCAGGCCGGAGCGGGAATAGGAGATGAAGAAGCCGTCGGCGGCGACGAAGGCGGCGGCCATGAGCCCGGCGCGCTTGTTACCAAAGGCCAGTCGGCCCAACCAGTAGGCGAGCAAGACGGTTTGCAAGCCGAAGAGCAGAGGCCCGAAGCGCCAGCCCAGCGAGTTGTAGCCGAAGATGAGCATACCCACGGAGATGATCAACTTGCCGAAGGGCGGGTGATCGTTGCTGTCGGGGATCCCGAGCGCGTAGTTGTGGGCGTTCTTGACGAAGGGTTCCTCATCGAAGGTGAACCAGTTGGGCCACGGCACGCCCTGGATGCGGATGACCACCCCGCCCACCACCATGATCGTCAGACAGACCGTGACGAAGCGTTCGGTGGCGGACATGGCTGCCCAGGTCTGCCGGGCATGAGCAAGCTTGCCGCGCAGGAGCTCCTTGACGTCGTGGGTGGTGGGCAGCTTCATTGGGGAATGACGCAGTCGCTGACCGTGCCGACTGCGACGCTCTTGTCGACCGGGCCGAAATTGCCCGTGGGTGACCAGCGTAGCGCGACTGCCTTCAGCACTCCGATGACGTGGTAGTTGCACACCACGGTGAATCGCTCGGTGGGAAGCGTGCCCGAAAGCACGGGCGACTGCCAGAGGCCCGCCGCCAGAAAGAGCTCGTTCTTGACGGTGTTGAAGGGCTGAAGGATATGGGGATCGTTCTCCGGCGTGGTGCCGAATGGCTTGGTGTCCCGGTGATAGGCACAATGCACGTCACCGAAAAACTGGTCCGAGGCGCATGAGAGGTTCTTCTTGTCGGCCTGAATGAGCGTGATCTCGATCATCTTCGTGCTGCCCAGGTACCAACCCTCGGTCTGTTGCGCGTACTTCTCTTTGTAGCCCATCCAGGCGAACACCAGCCACAGCGCTACGCCCATGCACAGCAGCGAAAAGACGGTGTAGAGCAGCACGTTTCTCGGCGCAGGCTCTCTTTCGTCGGGCTGCACGGGCGGGCTGTCCTTCTTGACCGGCGCCGCCGGGGCCTTGTCGTCGCTGGCGAGGGCCGCTGGCGGGGCCTCGCCTTCTTCGGGAGCTTGCGCAGCCGCGCCCGCGTCTTCCGCTTGGGAAGGCTCGGCAGGCGCGGCGACGGTTGGCGTGGTCGCTACGTCGTCGGGCGAAGGACTCATGTCAACCGACTATTCGATCTTGCGACCAAGGTCAACGGCTACCTGCGGCGTGGATCACCGTCGGCGATGGTGTTGCCGGGAAACCCGACGTATCCGGGTGACGAGCGTCACTTGGATCGGCCATCGAGAAGCGAGGGGCAGGTTGAAGGCGAGCTTCGTCGTTTCGTCATCTCTTGCTATCGTCGCCGCATGAGCCTCGTGCCCAGCCGCTGCTGGCCCAACGTGCCTCTCGTCGTGCTGGCGGCTGTTTCCTGCTCGGGGATGGGGCCATGCGGCTTCCGTGCGAAAGTGGCGCACGATGCTTCAGACAAGATCCAGATTCCGGGCGGTACGTTCTCCATGGGCAGCGACGACAAGGACGCGAACGAGAACGAGCGACCCGTGCACGAGGTGAAGGTCGCCAGTTTCCGCCTCGACCGGACCGAGGTCACGGTGGATGCCTACGGCGCGTGCGTGGCGGCCGGCAAGTGCAGCGAGCCGGATGCGCATCTCGGCGAGCGCGGCAACTACCGCACGTTTTGCAACTGGCGCCATCCCGAGGGGCGCGGAAAACATCCAGTCAACTGCGTGGATTTTCGACAGGCAAGCGCGTACTGCGCCTGGGCCGGCAAGCGCCTGCCCACCGAGCAGGAGTGGGAATACGCCGCACGCGGTGGCGCCGAAGGCAGGAAGTACCCCTGGGGCAACGACGAGCCCGGCCCGACGCGACTCAATGCCTGCGGTGCGGAATGCACGCCTAACTTGATCGCCAAGCGTTTCTACGGCGTCGCGCCCATGTACCAGGCGAAGGATGGCTGGCCCGAGACCGCGCCTGTGGGCAGCTTTCCCGCCGGCGCGTCCAAGCAAGGCGTGCTCGACATGGCCGGCAACGTCTGGGAATGGACCTCGACGAGATACGCGAGCTACGACGGAAGAGCTCGCGAGGACAAGCGCGTGTTGCGCGGGGGGAGCTGGGGTGGGGGAGATCCCCGCACCGAGCGTGCGAGCAACCGATTTCGCCTCGACATGGACACCCGCGCGCAGTTTCTGGGTTTCCGCTGCGCCAGGTAGGCAAGCTACGGCCGTGCCTCGGCGAGGCCGTGCGCCTTGGCGAAGCTCGTTGCGACGAACACCGAAGCCACCTGGTCCACGAACACACATCGCCAGCGCGAGTCTCTCGCCAGATGGTTGGCGGCCCGACCGAGCAGGCCACGCTCGATGAGCAGCGCGGGGATCTCGCTTGGGCGTGCGTAGTTGATGCCAAGGGGCGCTTCCCAGCCAGCTTCGTTGCGCCACAGCTTGCGCATTCCGGCGAGGTAGCGCTCGAAGGTCTCCTGCGCATTGACCTCGAGCCGGGGATCCATGAACTGCTTGTGCTCCGGCGCCGAGTGCGCGATGCACACCGCTGCCTGTCCCAGATTGTAGGCGATGATCCACTCGGGCATTCCCGGGCGCGCCAGGAAGGCGCAGGCGTCGTGGGCGTACCAGTGCCGGCGCTCGCCCAGGCCCACGCTGCGCCCCTCACCGGCCCAGGCGTAGAGCGCGCCGGACGCGGTCGCCAGTCCGAGGACCGAGATGGCCGCGAGGAGCGCAGGGTTGGGATTGCACCGTACCTTGGTTGGATGTGGCGGGCGGCGAGGCGACTTCGGCGCGATGGGAATCGAAGCAGCGGCCGCCGAATTGTCGAGGTTCCACGTGGTCACGAAGGCTGCCACCAGCGCGAAGAGGGCGCTGTTGCGCGTGGCCTGCCAGCTCAGGTAGGCCGCCGTGACGAAGAGCAAGATGCGAAAGGGGCGCGCATCCCGACGCCGTGCCAGGAGCACGAAGCTCGCCAAGCCCAACGCGAACACGAGGAAGTGCGCGAGCAGGTAGGGGTTCCACACCCCAGCCTGGGAGATGTAGTCGCCCACGGTCTTCAGCTCGCCGACGTTGGCGCGATAGATCCCGGTGCTGCCCAGCTTGTGGAACTGTTCCAGGGGAAGGCTGACAGCGCCGGTGCCGTAGGGGCTCATCACGCAGGCGACGAGGGTGGCAACACCGGCGGACGCGAGGATTTTCGTGGGCGGGCGGGGCACCGGCTTGGACGGCCGCCGGTAGAGGTCGTACAGCAGCTCGATCACGTAGGCCGCGAAGACCAGTGGCCCGAGCACGAAGAAGCCGTGGCAGTTGACCCAGACAACCTGGATCGCCGGCAGAAGCCAGAGCAGGCGCGGCCTTCCCGCCGCGTGGAAGAGCACCGTGAGAAAGCCAGCAAGAAAGACCAGCGATGCCAGCTCGGGCCGTTCGCACAGCCGGCCGGAGAGCATGATCACGCCGGGTAGCCAGATCAGCACCGCGGGCCACGGCCTCGCACCCTTCCTGCGCGCGACCAACGATAGTGCGACGATGGCAACTCCGCAGACGGCTTTGCCCAGCACCAGCGCCTGCGCCCCACCCACCCGGTAGAGCAAGGCGAGGCCGATCTGGAAGAGCCAGTAGAGATCGATCCACGGCCGGTTGGCGTTGGTATACGTGAACAGATCGAGCCGGGGAACCGAGCCGCGTTCGAGAATGAGCTGGCCGGTGCGCAGGTGCCACCACACGTCGAAGTCGCCCATGGGGAAGCAGCCAAGCAGGAAGGTGAGCGCGAGCAGCGCGACGAGGACGGGTCGTGCCCAGGGCTCGCCCCAGCCGTTCGTAGGCTTGGGCGCAGCCTTGGTCACGGCCGTCTCCGCCGGCCCTCGAGCCGGATCCCGAACAGGACGCGCAGCGCGGCCACACCGTCCCGTGGTCGCACCTTCTTGCCCTCCCTGAAGGTGCGTGGTTGGTAGTGCACGGGGATCTCGTGGATGGTGTACCCCGCTTGCAGCAATCGGCCGGTGAGCTCGGGATCGAAATCGAAGCCGTCCGCGGTCAGCGTGATGCCATCGAGCGCGCTTCGCCGGAACGATTTCATGCCCGTGGGCTCGTCGGTGATGCGACTGCCGAAAAGCAGGTTGGTGCAGGCGCTGAGCAGTCGGCCGCCCGCGTAGTAGTGGTAGTAGATGGTGCGCGCGTCCCGGCCGAGCAGGCGCGACCCGAACACCACCATCACCGCGGGATCGGCATAGGAGGAAAGCAGGCGTACGTAGTCGGCCGGGTCCCATTCCAGATCGGCGTCCTGGATCAAGACGATGTCGCCGGTCGCCGCCGCGAGCCCGCTGCGCATGGCCGCGCCCTTGCCCCGGTTGTGGGGAAGCCGGATAAGGCGGGCGCTATCAGGCCTTCGGTCCACGAAACTCGCTGCCGCGGCGTGGGAGCCATCGGTAGAACCGTCGTCGACCAGCACGAATTGCCGGGTCATGCCCTCGGGCAGGGCTGCCGCGGCGGCCCGTTCCAGAATCCGGGCAAGGGTCTGCTCCTCGTTGAAAAACGGCGTGATGATGGAAACCAGCACGTCGCTACTTGCCCTCTTTGAGCATCCACAGCCACTCGGGGGCGGCCGGGTCACGGAAGAGCACGGCGATCACGGTCAGCAGGAACGCGAGACGAACGGCGCGAACCACGGGACGCTTGGCCGGCGCGGCAACCCATGCGTACGAGATGAGCATGTGCCAGAAGTAGAACTCGCGCAGCGAAAACGCAACGTAGCCGAGCCACAAGAGCGACACGAGGTCCAGCCATGAGCGCGTGGCAATGAATGCCAGTGCACAGCCCCCGAGCACGACTTTGAGGTTCCAAGCCAATGCTCTTTCGTGAGGGGTCAGGGCCGAGCGCAGAGGGTTGTGGATGAGAACCTCACTCAGGGAATGCCAATCGAGCCAGAAGGTGTAAAGCGAAATGGCGGCGCACGCGAGTGCCAGCGCGATGGCGACGACCTGCCCCAGACGCAGGCGACGCCAGAAGCGGTCGCGCAGCATGAGACCCAAGGCCCATATCGCCCAGGGCGCCTGGAAGAACACGCGGAAGTGCACGAGCGCGCCCACGCAATACGCCACCCCGGCGGGCAGCCCACGCCGTCTGCCCAGGTAGCGGGCGCTGATGACAAGCGGCACGATGGCCGCCGCGTCGTAAAACCCCTCCAGCGTCCAGTACATCACCTGCGAGTAGACCAGGAATCCGACAAGCCAGTCGAGCCCGCTGCGCTTGCCCTCGTAGTAGTTGAGGAAGAAGAAGAACAGCGCCACGTGGGCCAACACGATGAACCAGCCGAGCAGCATCCGGCACGCGCCCTTGAGCGAGAGGCTGGTGTAGTGGTACAGCGCCGCGATGGGAGCGACCAGCAACAAGTCGCCCGGGGGATACATGCGGGTCTTGTGCGACCACCCGATGGCCAGAGGCTTGTCCTTGGGCCACCCGGGTACGTAGAAGACCCCACCGCTCAGGCTGCCGCCGGCTTGCACGTCCGCCGGCATGGACGCCAGCTCATCGTAGGTGAGCTGGCGGAATTTCTGGGCAATGGGGATGCGCCAGATGTCGAGCCCCATGCGCGGAAACACGCGCGCCGCGTTCATGTGCGAGAAATGGTCGCTGTACTTGCCCTTCGAAAGGTCGCCCCAGGGATGCTCGTACTTCCGAAAACCGTTCCACAGCGACCACCCAACGAGCGAAATGAGGGTGACGAGCAAGGCCTTGCGTCGCGCGGAGGTCAGCCGCCGCAGCCGGTGCGGCAGCATGGCAAGAAGGTCAGCGCGGAGGCGGGTGATGCGCGTGTGAGACAAGCCGGGCGAGATTAGACGAACTCGGTGATTGCGTCGACGGTCTGCGGGGATTGGCGGCTGACACAGTGTTGGTGCCGTCACAGCTTGCGTGTCTTCAAATACACAAAGGGCCGCGGGGATGCGATCCGAGCGGCCCTTTGGCTATCGGGTCTGGTGCTCGGTTGCTACTTGATCGAGATCGTGACTTCGTCGGCCTTGAGACCGGCGCCGCCACTCCAGATCTCGAATCCGGCGAACACGTCCGTGAGGTACCACGAGCTGGAGAACGTCTGGGTGATTCCGTTCTGATTGTCCGCGGCGTTCACGGCATCGGTGAAGAACGCCTTGAGATCGGCGGAGAAGCTCGTGACGGTGCTCTTGGCGACGTACGAGATGACGGGACGACCAGCGGGATCGGTCCCCGTGCTGGTGTTGCCGCGGGGGCCAGCCCAGACGTCGTAGTCCACGCCACCGATGTTCGCCTGGCGTACCACGCTGCCGATGGGCTGCCGTGAGCTGGGCTTGTACAACCAGACCATGATGAAGCCGGAGATGGCGTCGTTGTAGCTACCCGCGGTTGGGATGCTCTTCGAGAACCATATGTCGTAGGACGTGTTGAAGTCCCCGCTCGACTTGCCACTCCACTTGAACGTGCTGTTGGCGCTGCCGATGGCGCTAATCGCCGTCGGTTGCTTGCTGGGGAAGGTGTCGTCCCATGTGACGAAGGTGCCGTTCAAGGTCTGTCCATTGCCACCCACGTAAAGGGATGGGAACGACGCCGGAGCGCTACTGCCGGTGCCGTTCATGGCGTCGACCGTGAAGCTGTTGCCCGTGAAGCTGAGCTTCTGATAGCTGCTGGACGGCGAGCCCCAATTGTTGTTGTTGACGATGTACTTCTTGCAGTCCTTTCCGTCGGTCACCGCCCGTTGGGTCGACGCGTCCGTGTCCTTGGTGGCGTCACCTTGAAGCGCGGTTTGGCCAACCGAGCCGGTCCTGGTGCCACAGGCGGCTGCCGGCCCCGGGGCGTCTGCCGCGCTGGTGCCCGGAGCGAAGCCCACGACCGTGATGTCGTATGGCGACTTCGCGGTTGTCGTGCCAGGGACGAGGAAGGACACCGCATCGATCGGTTCGTTTTTGTATGCGACGGGCGCGGTTGCGCCGGGCCAGCACTGCGTGTTGAAGTCGGTGAACGGGATGAAGCTTGGACCCTTGGTGTCCTTGATGGTCGCGCACCAGCGGTTGTTGGGGTCAGTGGCGCCCTTGACGCCTTGGATTTGAATGCGGAAGGTGACTGGCAGCGTAGTCGCGCTCCAGTTCACCGCGATGCCGGTGGCGCCACTCGGTACGGTGCCGGTGGGTGGGCCATCCTTGAGGGCTGGGTCGTACTTGCATTGGGTGGCGCCTTTCGCGCTGTCAATCGCCTCGTTGATGTTGAAGCCGAGCAAGGCGACCGCGTTGTAGTCGTTGTACACGGTGCCACTGATCCGATAGGGGCCGCCGTCGGCGGTGCCACTGGTGAAGTCGGAGGGCGTGACGCTCGTGTCGCTGCCTGTCACCGGGGTTACGCCGGTCGGGCAGTTGCTTGAGCAGTCCTTGCCGGTCCACACGCAGCCGTGCCAATCGGCCTTGGTCACGTTCCAGTCGGCCGTGTAGTAGTAGCCGGGCGGCCTGCTGCCCGTTCCGGTGCTGCCACCCGTGCCGCCAGAAGTGGTGCCGCCAGTGGCCGTGCCACCGGAGCCGCCAGCACTGGTGCCGCCGGAGCCCGCGCCGCCGGCGCTTGTGCCGCCGGAGCCACCGCTGTTTCCACCCGAACCGCCGGCACTGGTGCCGCCGGAGCCCGCGCCGCCGGCGCTGGTGCCGCCGGAGCCCGCGCCGCCGGCGCTTGTGCCGCCGGAGCCACCGCTGTTACCACCCGAACCGCCGGCGCTGGTGCCGCCGGAGCCGCCCTTGGCGGTGGTGCCGCCAGAACCTGCGCCGCCAGAGCTGGTGCCGCCGGAGCCCGCGCCACCAGAGCTGGTGCCACCCGAGCCCGCGCCACCGCTGCTGTTGCCGCCGGAGCCGCCGTTCTGATTGCCGCCGGAGCCGCCATTCTGGTTGCCGCCGGAGCCGCCGTTGGAGGAAACGGTGGCAGGGGCGCAGGCCACTAGTGCAACGGCCAGGCCTCCCGCGAAAAGAACGCTCTGGGCCAGAGAGAATGGGGTCGCTTTATGGGCCGACCGGCAATGTTCTTTGCGGGCGGCGCGGTACTTCGTAGAGAGCATGAATTACCTCCGGGGACGGGTGAAGGGCTTGTATTTATCTCACGTATGGGGCGCCAGACTCTGAAAATCGAGCAATTGACGCTTAATGCTATGCCCGACCTCACGTTAGGTTACACGACGTTGCGTACAAGCCGACCAACTCCTGACACCAATCCCGTGCCGGATGGGAAACCCCAGATTAGCGGTGGCCGTGCGCTGGCCTACTCAACGGTCGAATAACCCGGCGCGCCCCTAGCCGGCCAAGCTGGCGTTGAGGTGTGAAATCGGGCTTTTTGACAGATATGCTTGTTCCCAGCCCTCGCCGCAGGCGCCCGAGCAGGCAGCTCTCCGAACCGATTCGATCGTCATCGCCCGGAAGTTTGCAATCGCCACCGCGGCGTAGGCTAATCTGCCTGGATGAAACCTGACTTGGCCTGGTCGCGCACCGCCGCAGTCGCCGTTACTTCGGTCGTCGCAGCGTTGGCTCTTTCGGGGACCTCCCGGGCGCAGAACAGCGCGCCCGCTCCCTACCCGCCGCCCGGGTCATACGCGCCTGCTCCCGGGGCCTATGCGCCGGGGTACTACCCACCGCCACCTGGCGCTTATCCGCCCGGGTACTATGCGCCGCCGCCAACTCCCTACCCACCCGCGGCGCAGCCCGAGCCTGCTCCGTCGGTGGTCGAGCCGGCCAAGGCCACCCATTTCGGAGTCGGCTACAAGATCGGCAACGGGCTTGGCTTGCTGGGAGGCGACATCATCCTTTCCCCGCTGCCCCAAGTCGTTCTCGACTTGCAGGCGAACACCTTCAGCGTGAACACGGATTACGGCACCGCCACTGGATTCGGGATTGCGCCCGCACTCCAGCTTGAGCTGCGGCCCCCGGGAATCTCGACCCCCTACATCGGGGCGGGTTACGTCTACGCGAAGCTTGGGCTCAACGACGTCACGGCCTCGGCCAGCGGCGTCTTCATCAATGCCGGCTACGAGTGGAAGTGGAGCTTCGGCATGGGCATCATCCTTGGCGGTGGCCTGTGTTACCTCGGAAAGATCGAGGCCACCGACGGGAGCACGACCATCAGTCAGGGCGCGCAGTGGTTCCCCACCCTGGAATTCGGCCTGCGCTTCATGTTCCTGTAGCCCGGCAACGCGAAAGCTAGCTCTCAGTCAGAATCCCGCAGCATCTCGTGAAAGGCGCGCTATGAGACACTACTTGGCACGGTCGCAGGAATTGATCGAGCAGTATGGCCTGAAGGTCGTCGCCGCGATAGCCATCCTGCTCTTCGGATGGATTGCCGCGAGAACGATACGCTCTCTTGTGAGGAGCATGCTCAGGAAGGGACGCGTTGACGCCGCGCTGGTATCGTTTGCATCCAGTCTCACCTACGTCGCGCTGATGGCGTTCGTCGTCATCGCGGCGCTCGGCCAGCTCGGCGTGCAGACGGCATCGTTTGTCGCCGTGATCGGCGCGGCGGGCTTGGCCGTTGGCCTGGCCTTGCAGGGATCGCTTGCGAACTTCGCCTCCGGCGTCTTGATCATCATCTTCAAGCCTTTCAAAGTAGGAGACTACGTCGAAGGCGGAGGCGGCGCGGGTGTTGTGGAGGAGATCTCCATCTTCACGACCGAGATGAAGTCGCCCGACAACAAGAAGATCATCGTTCCCAATAGCAAGATGATGGGTGACAACATCATCAACTACACCGCAAAGGAGATGCGGCGTATCGATATTGTCGCAGGAGTCAGTTACAAGGACGATATCGACAAAGTACGCGCGGTGCTGCGGGACATCCTGGCTTCGGATGAACGCGTGCTCAAGGACCCTGCCCCGACCATCGCCGTGTTGGAATTGGGAGAGAGCAGCGTCAACTTTGCGGTGCGGCCGTGGGTCAAGACCCAAGACTACTGGGACGTGTTCTTTGCGACACAGGAGAAGATCAAGAAGCAGTTCGACGCCCAGGGCATCTCCATCCCGTTCCCGCAGCGGGACGTGCATCTTCATCAGGTAGCCCCGGCATAGTCACATGGGCTTCATTCGTCCCAGGGTGGCAAGGCTCGCTTTCGCCTCCGAATAGTCCGGCTTGATGCGAATGGCTTCCTTGAAGAATCGAATCGCCTCGCTTCGTTGACCGAGCCTGTCATAGACTTTCCCGAGGACGAAACAGAGCGTGGCATTGTTCGGGCTCTGCCGGTGCACCTGGGTGAGATGGACCAGCGCCTCGGGATACTTCTTTGCGGCCAGATAGCACTGACCGATGTTGTAATGGGCGTAGAGGTTGTCAGGGTCGAATTGCAAGGCGAGCTCGAATTCTGAAATGGCACGCGTGTGATCGTTTCGCTTCAGGAAGATATTGCCGGCGTTGACGTGCGCGATGGCGGACGAGGAGTCGAGGCGGATGGCCTCGCTGTAGTGGATCATGGCCTCGTCGTTGTTCCCCGCCGCCTCCAGCGTATTGCCAAGGGCGATGTGTGCCTGGATATTTCGTGAGTTCAGGGTGAGTGCTTCCCTGAAGCGTGCGCCGGCGCGCGGGAGATCCCCGGCGTCCATCAGCGCCATGCCCGAACGCCAAAGCGAAACATCGTCCACGAAACGCGGGTTGATGTGCGCAATGGAATCCGGCGGCGCGTTCACGAATTCCGGAATATTGGCGGCTCGGTCGGGCGAGGTGAACTGTTCCAAGAGGACCGCCGGAGCGTCGACCCCATTTTCATCGACGTGGGTGACGAAGAGCTGGGTATAGGGCGAGTTGGCCTTCGAGGAGAAAATGAGCCACCTGCTGTTCGACGACCAGCTGTGCCAGGAATTCATGCGTGTGGTGTTGCACCGCATGGGCCGCGCTTCGCCTCCGGCGGCGGGCAGGATGTAGAGTTTGCTGTCGGGCTGCAGGAGCATGAAGCTGTTGGCTTTGCAGAACACAATCCATCGACCGTCCGGGGAGAATCGGGGAAAGTAATTGCTCATGCCGTTTCCCGACGCGCCCGCAAGGGGTTCCGCGACACCCCCCTTGCCGCCGTGGAAGGGGATACGGTACAGGTCGAATTTGAAGAGCATGTGGCCGTCGACGAACTCCTTGCACTCCTCGGGCGTGAGCAGCGCCTTCTGTTTGTCGCGGAGGTTCTTGAGCTGGTGGGCACGACTGCGCGCGAACACGATGGATTGGCCGTCCGGACTCCAGACCGGGTTCGATTGCACGAAGGCGCTATCATCGGCGCCGGGAAGGGAGCTGAATGTCTTCGTGGTGCTGTCGTAGACGGCGAGGATCCCCTGAATCGGGAAGAAGAGCTGCGAGAACGCGAGATCGGGACGCGGGACGAATACCGAGCGATCTTTCACCGTGCTCACCACGCGTTTGCCGTCCGGCGAGACCTGGGATAGTAGACCGAAGGTAGGATTGTTCGGGTCGCGTTTGTAATCGCTCCACGTGATGATGTCGCTTGTGGCGAGGTTCATCTGCTTGGCGACCTTGGACAGGGTATAGGCGCCCTTGTCGTTCCCGTAGTCCACGTCCATGCCAAGCACCTTGCCGTCCGCAGAAAAGGAGTGGCAGTTTCCACACACCGGAAGGTTTTCCAGGACCACGGCGGGCGCGCTTTCGCTCGCGATGGAGCCGAAGCGCCAGCGGATACGCGAAGGGTCCTTGACCGCGTCGCTGAACGGTAAGACGACTTCCCGGTAGAAGACCGAATCCTTCAAACTGTCCTTGCTGGTGGTAAAGGCGACTGTTCCGCGGAAGTAGGTGTCGGTGCCGTCGCGCGAACCGCGACCGATCACGCCGACCACCGCCCTACTGTCTACCGAGTTCCGCTTTATCCAGTCCCACTGCTGGGGCGAGGGTCTCCAGGTTGGCGTATGAACGAGACTCTCCAGGCGCTCGGCTGACTTGTCGAATCCGACCGTCACGAGCCAATCGTTCGCCGAGGATTCGGGATGGAGCCATCGAAACACGGGCGCGACAATTTCCGGGGGGAAGACGGCGTCGGCGAAAGGATAGGTGATGGTCAGGGCGCTTAGTCGTTGGGGGTGTGCAAGCGCCCGACGCAACCAGTAGGCCTTCACGCGGTCATGTCGCGACACGAGGCCGACGGCAAGGGCCGCGCCGATGAAGGCAAGCAGGAGAAGCAGCCTGCGTCTTCCGCGGTTGGTGATTCCTCGCGTGTTCGGTGAGATCATCGTCTCGCGCATTCAAGTTTCGAGCGTCCTTCTTGGATCGCCGCATCGAATATCAGATTGTCCGATGACGAATCCTAGGTCAACCTGCGCCCCACACCCGGCTTTGGCATCAAGAACGCGACCAGGGTCGCCGCCTTCATTGCCCACGCACGGAAGGCGGCGGTGCCGGTGGCTCTGGCGAAGTGGCGGCGGTCGGTCGGGCTGGTCGGTACCGGGGAGAGGGGCCGATCGGGGCCACTCACGCGACTCATTCGCCGAAGAGTGCTTCGAGCAGATCCCACAGACCACCGTGGGACGCTGCTTGCTTCTCTTCCGGCAACCCACGGTAGGTCGCCGGGATCGGGTTCACGCGAGGTGGCGCCAGCGTGGACGTGCCACGGTCGCTTCCCGGCGCGCTGACCACTTTCTCGAATTCGCTGTAATCGAGCCAGATCAGATCGCAGCCATCGCAGGTATCCACCACGACGCGTCCCGGGCCGAAGTATTGGTGGGTGCTCATCTCGTGGGAACACACCGGACACGCCAGACGCCGTCTCAGCTCTTCCGGGTTGAATCCTCTCGAGGGCTCGCCAGGCCCGACCGCTCGCGCGCGTCGGGCTTCGACGGCTTGGCCAAATACCGGACGCCTGAAGAGAACCCCCCGGCACTTGGGGCACTGGTTACTCTGGTAGCGTTCGTCGAAGGTGGACAGCTGAAGCGGGACCATGCAGACCGGGCAGCGAATCCCTTCGGGGTTGTCCCCAAGCAACCTGATTCCATCCGAGGAGCTTTTGGGAAAATAGAATGCGCGGCAGTATTCGCAATGGAAGTAGTCGCGTTCCCGATCGAGAAGCATCGGCGCGCCGCAATTCGTGCAGTTCATGGCTACTCCGTGAGCGCCTGGCGCATGGAGGGGGCGTGGGCGATTCTATCGAGGTACGCCATCCGAGGGCGCCGGGGCCGATCGTCGCATTACGCGCTTTTGCACCAGCACGTAAATGGTGAAGATCACGCCGCACCCGATGACGATCCACGGAAGGTTGTGCGAGAGTGTGGCCTTGCCGGAGTGAACGATCTCGGCATACGTCATGGCAGCGGTGTGCGCGCCCAAGGAGTAGCCGAGGATGGTGAGAATGGTCACCCAGATTCCCGCGCCGAGCCCAGTCCACAGCGTGAAGCTGCCAAGCGGCATGCGTGCGATGCCCGCGGGAATGCTGATGAGTTGTCGGATGCCCGGCAGGAGGCGGCACACGAAGGTGGCGCCGGATCCGTAAGCGCGGAACAGCTCTTCGGCGCGCTCCAACTTGGGCTTGGGCAGAAAGAAGAAACGCCCGTAGCGTTCGAGAAAGGGCGCACCCACCTTCAGCGATAGGAAGTAATTGGCGAAAGCGCCCAGCAGCGATCCGGTGACGCCGGCGACGACGGCCAAGACCGCGTCGGCGACGGGCGAGCCCAAGGTCAGCGCGCCACGCGCGGCCAGAAAGCCGGCGGGGATCATGACCACCTCGCTTGGGAAGGGGATGAACGAGCTCTCGATGGTCATGAGCGCGACCACGATGAGCAGGCCCCAGACCGGCGCGTGGGCCGCCGCCGCTTCGACGTAGTTGATGAGTATTTCGGTCACGAGCGCTGATTAGCACGGTTAGGCATGCGGCGGCTAGCGGGTCAGCTTGTGGGCACCGGGGTGACGCACCCATACGTCACTTGCGACGAGGATTGCCGGGTACGGGGCACGGCTTCGCATGCGGTGGCGCACACGTCCTGCACGTTGGCATCCGCGAAGAGTGGCCTTCCAGAGCAAGCCACGGTTGCGAGGGATAGCACGCTTCTCGATGTGGCGGGTGTGCTCTATCATGGAAAGCAAGACAGACAAACACAGCCAGGGAGCGTGCAAGCATGGCATCAACCTATCCCAAGCAAATCACCCTCAGAAGTGGTGCGCGTGTCGATCTGCGGCCGCTGGACAGCCGCGATACTCAGCCCCTGATCGACTTCTTCGCCGGCCTGCCCGCGGAGTCGACACAGTTTCTCAAGCACAACGTTTGCGATCCCGACGTCGTGCGTGGCTTCTTGAAGAGCGATCCGAACTCCATCTGGGCTATCGTGGCCGTGACGGCCGACGGGATCATCGTCGGCGACGCTACGCTGCACATGACCCAGCTGGGCTGGCGGCGTCACGTTGGCGAGGTCCGCGTCGTGGTCGCCACCGAGTATCACAAGCAGGGGCTGGCCACGCAGCTGATTCGCGAGCTGGTCAATCAGGCCAGCCTCAAGGAGCTGCGCAAGCTCAAGGCCGAGATCCTCGATTCGCAGACCGGTGCTCGTCGGGCCTTCGAGCGGTTGGGCTTTGTCGAAGAGGCGCGCCTAAAGCAACATGCCCTTTCTTTCGATGGACATCTGCACGACATCGTTATCCTGACCAACACGGTCGACGATCTGTGGCAGAAGATGCAAGATCTTATCTCCGACATGGAGTACGCCCGCGACACCTACTAGAAACTTGGAATTCCCTTCGCATGCGCGGGGCTTTCTTGAAGGCTCTCGTCGTCTCGCCGCATCGCGATTCTGACAGTTCGACAACGAATCCAGAGTCAACTGGCCCCATACCCTGGGCAGGCTCAGTGCTGTGGCAAACTGCAGGTTGGTCGTCGAGTAGGGAAGATGGCTCTGGTGCACGCATCGCGTAGCACAACAAGAGGAGAACCACATGAAGAAGAAATCCAGAAGCTTTTCACGGGAGAGCTTCGTATTTGTATTGATGGTCTTCGCTGCGTCGGGCGTGGTCGCCTGTTCCGGAGGCACGAAGAACAGCTCGATCCTGGACGCATCTTCGTTCCCGGACACGTCTTCGTCCCGGGATACCTCTTCATCGCCTGACGCATCCGTGTCGCCTGACGCATCCGTGTCGCCTGACGCGTCTGTGTCGCCTGACACATCTTCGTCGCCGGATACGTCTTCGTCCCGGGATGCGTCTTCATCCCGGGACACATCTTCGTCCCGGGATACGTTCTTGTCGCCTGACACGTCTCTATTGCCTGACGCGTCTTTGTTGCCTGACGCGTCCTTCTCCCCGGACGTGTTTTTGACATCGGAAGCGGCGCTCCCCCTAACGGACACGACTCCGCCCGTAATAAGCGGTGGCTCTCCTAGCGGAGCCCTGCCGGTTGGCACCACGACCGCAACCCTCGGCGTGACGACCGACGAGGTCGCAACCTGTAGTTGGGACACGGCGGACACCTCCTACCAGGCGATGTCGGGCGCCTTCACGACCACCGACGGAATGGCGCACACGGCTGCATTGAGTGGTCTCACCGACGGGGAGAGCTACCAGTACTTCGTGCGCTGCCTCGACGAATCGGGCAACGCCAATACGACCAGTTACGTCGTCAGCTTTCGCGTCCCGAGCGCGGTCGTCACCCTGCTGTGGCACGACAGTATCCAGGAGCAAAGCGGGGGCCGGTGGGGCTTCTCCGGCTTGGGCGTCGAGCACCCCATCGGCACGGCGGTCACGACGGACGCCGAGGGCGCCAGCCTCACCCGGGTCGCCGATCCGGCAGGGGAAACTGGCTTCGCCATGCGGCACTTCGCCACTTTCGACGCAGGCGGCTCACGCTCGCAGGCCGGTATCTACGGCGACCAGAACACGGCCTTTGGCGACCAAGCCAAGAGCGCCGAGGGCGTGTGGATGGCGCAGGAGTGGTACATCCCCGAGGTGTTGAACTGCAACGGCGACGCCTACTGTTGGATTAACCTGTGGGACTGGCATTCGATTGACGCCAATCGGGGCAGTCGGTGGGACACCTCGCCCGGGCTGATGCTGGCGCGTGACGGCTCCATGAGGGTCCGGTGGGAGTGGGGCGGTACCGCCGGCTCCATCAACAGGAGCAGCAGCTATTCGAGCATCGCTCTGCCGGTTGGACGATGGTTCGATATCGAGATGCACTACGTTTGGGCCGACGCCAAGACTGCCACCTTGTCGCTGTGGATTGACGGCGAGCTGGCGCTCGAGCAGAGCGGGGTGCAGACCCGCGCAGCCTCCCACGCGATTGTCGAGACGTACGTCAAGTTCTACGGCTCGGACCAGGGTCACACGCCCTGGGATCCGACGCCCAGCGTCCGTTACACGCGCAACGTTCGGGTCGCGGCCGAGAGAATCTGGCGGTAAGCCGATGCGCTAGGGTTCAGCGCGGCCCCGGGTCCCGCGCGCGCCAGCGTCGGGAACTGGGTGCGCGGCCTCCCACACCTTGGCCTGGCGCTGGTCGACACGGCGGGTCGCTCGTGTTTTGCCGTAAAGCAGGCAGTCGCGCTGGTACTTGCGCAGGAACCGGCGGAATTCGAGATCGTCGTAGCGCTCGACTCCTCGGGCGGCGCTCGACAGGAACCCCCACATCATGGCGATGCCACCGGCGAGCACCGGGTAGCGCGGCAGACGATAGACGGCGCTTGCGAACAGGTACAGGGGCGAAGTGCCCATGAAGTACTGACCGAACCCCCACCGAATCCGCCCGGTCCAGATGCTCTTGTGGCTCGATCCCATCGGCCGCAGATGCTGGAAGCGCAGCGGTTCGTCGTCGATGCTCCTTGCCGTCCATCCCCGCATGCGGCAGCGGTGGCAGTCGATGCCGTCCCACATCACCTGTCGGACGAAGCCGCCAATCTCGCGGAAGCAGCTGACCCGATAGAACTTGGTCATGCCGACGGACATCTCGTCACCGGAGAGCTCGGGCGACAGCTCGCCGGTCTTGGCATCGACGGCGTACGGCTTTCCCGAACAAGTGCCCAGGCGAGGCTCGGCTTCCATGCGTTGCATGAGGAGCTCGAAGTAGCGGGGAGGAAGATCGAGGTCGAGATCGAGCTTGCACAGATAGTCGAAGGCGTCGAGGTCCACGGTGTCAAGGCCGTGATAGAAGGCTTCGATCACGCCGGGGCCGACGCTGCGCGCGCCTCGGTCGACGCGGCGGACGACGCGCAAGAACGGCAGCTTCTGCGCATACGACTCCAGGATCAGCGGTGTCTCGTCGGTCGAGCCATCGTCGACCACCACCCACAGCGCGGGCAACACCGTCTGCCGCGCGACGCTGTCGAGGGTTCGCCGCATGTAATTGGCCTCGTCCCTACAAGGCGATATCAGGACGTATCGGCGACGGTCGGTCATCAACGAAGTGCAGAAAGGTAGCATTCACGACGTATTCGTCAACCGAGGGTTGCATTCGCCCTGTCGCTGTACAAGGCTGGTCCCGATGTGTGGCATTGCCGGTGCTGTCGGAGCCGTCGACGACCAAGTCGTCGAGGCGGTTCGCGCCATGACGGACGCGGAGGCGCATCGCGGACCGGACGACTCGGGATTCTTTCGCAGCGAGCGGGTGGCGTTCGGGTTTCGTCGGCTCTCGATCCTGGACCTTACGGCGGAGGGTCACCAGCCGATGAGCGACCCGGCGTCGGGGAGCGTGGTGGTGTTCAACGGCGAAATCTACAATTTTGCCGAGCTCCGCGCGGATCTCGAGTCGAGAGGCGCCCAGTTTCGTTCTAGCGGCGACACGGAAGTCCTGCTCAAGAGCTACGTCGCCTGGCAGACCGGGGCGCTGTCGCGGTTCCGCGGCATGTTCGGCTTTGCCGTCTACGATCCGGGGCGGCGACGGGTCTTGCTCGCGCGAGATCGACTCGGCATCAAACCGGTCTACTACACCACCGTGGCGCGGCCCGGCGGCGAAGTGGTGCTTTTCGCCTCGGAGCTGCGCGCGCTGCTCGCCAGTGGTCTGGTTCCGCGCAGGGCGGACCCGCAAGGCCTGGCAAGCTATCTGTGGAACGGTTTCGTCGTGGGCCCCGCTACGTTGATCGCCGGCGTCAGGTTGCTCGCGCCGGGCGCATTCCTCGATCTCGACATCGAACGGCCCGCGCCCGCGCCTCGGTTCTACTTCCAACTTGCGCACCGCGCTCCGCTGCCCGCGGGGCGCGCGGTCGAGGCGCTGGCGCACGAGCTGGCTGTCGCCACCCGCCAGCACATGGTGAGCGACGTGCCGCTCGGGGTTTTCCTGTCGGGCGGAGTCGACTCGAGCGCAATCGCGGCGTTGGCGGTGAGGAGCGGGAGCGGCACGGTCAAGACGTTTCACATCGGGTTCGAGGAAGCCGGCTTCGACGAATCCGCGCACGCGCGCCGGGTGGCGTCGGCGCTGGGGACGGAGCACGCGGAGTTTCGACTGACTCAGGAGCGCTTCCGCGAGCAGATCGAGCCGGCACTCGCCAGTCTCGATCAGCCGACTTTCGACGCCATCAACACCTACCTCGTCAGCCGGGTCGTGCGCGAAGCTGGGCTCAAGGTGGCCCTGGCCGGCACGGGCGGCGACGAGCTGTTCGGCGGCTACCGGAGCTTCCGCGATCTGCCGCGCGGGCGAGCCGTCGGACGCCTTAGCCGACTCTTGCCGCGGGCAGCTCTCGCCCGGGGTGCCCGCGCGGCGCTCGAGCTCCGGCAGCGCAAGGCGACCATGCCGGCCCAGACTCGCTGGGGCAAGCTCGCGGATGCGCTCGCCGCGGGAGATGACCTGGTTCACCTCTATCAGGTCGCCTACGGGCTGTTCACCGGACAATTCCTGGAGGAGCTGGCCGGTGACGAGCTTTCGCGGACGGCACCTGCGGGCCTCCCCGGGGAGCGCGCCGAGGGATTGGGTCGCGCCCTCGGAGACAGCACGCCGCTTTCGGCCATCAGCCTGCTCGAGCTCAGCCTCTTCATCGGCGAGCGCCTGCTGCGTGACACGGACGCCGCCAGCATGGCCGTGTCCCTCGAAGTACGTGTGCCGCTACTCGACCACGCGGTGGTAGAGGCAGCTCTGGCGGTGCCCGATCGCGAGCGATTCCATCCGCTGGGCAAGAAGCGCTTGCTCAAGACCCTGGCCCTGTCGAACCTGGACCCGGCCATCTTCGAGCGGCCCAAGGCGGGCTTCGTGCTGCCCATCGAGGTGTGGGCCAAAGACCGCCTCGCCAGCGAAATCGACGAAGCCTTCGCCGACCGGTCCCAGGTGGAGGCACTCGGGTTGCGCCACGAGGCTCTTTGCCGCCTGTGGCAGGCCTTCAAGGCCGGTGCACCGGGGCTGTACTGGTCGCGCGTCTGGGCGCCGTACGTGCTCCTGCGCTGGTGCCGCCTTCACGGCGTCACGCTGTAGCCCGCATCCCGCCTTATACGGTTCTTCTCTGTTGGCTATTCGAAGGGTGGTCGGCCTTGGCTGGGGACTTGGATGCCGCCGTGCTACCATCAAGTCTCGAAAGGAGCGGGGTGATGGCGAACCGGCTCTTCGTGGTTGGTGTTCTCGTGTTGCAGGGCGCGTGCAATGCCCCCTTGCCTTCGAATCATTCGACGTCCACCGATGGCGGCGGCGGCGCAACAGGGAGCGGCGGTACAATCGGCGCCGATGCGGCGACGAGTCTGGGTGGCGCGACCACCCATTCGACACAATCCCAGGGCGGCGCGGGCGGTACCCTCACCCTCGTGGCGCAAGGCGGCTCGGGCGGTGCAGCGGCCACCTTTACACCCACGAGCGACCCCAACTTCGATCCCTCGGTGCTGGTGGTCGATCCCATCCCGGTGGTCGACGCCGGCACCGCGCTCGACGCGGATGGCGTTCACAGCACGGGCATCGTCATCTTCGATCGCTCGGGCAGCATGGAAGGTGGCTGGACCACGGCCGAAACCGACAACCCCGACTCCGCCGTCTCGGTCACCAAGTGGGTGGCGGCCAGTCGCGCGCTCCTCGGGGCGCTCGAGCCGGTGCAGGATCGCGTGACCATCGGAGCGATACTATTTCCATCCGACGATGGCTGTGGTGTGGCGCCGTTCGGGGACCCGGTGCAGTTCGCGTTCATGCCCGCGTCGCAGTTCATCGAGCAATACATCGCGCTTTCGCCCTACAACCAGCCGCAGGGCAACACACCGCTGACCCTCGCCTTCCAGGCCGCCGACCAGGCCATCCAGGCGGCCACGAGCCAGGGCACGCTGCCGGATCCCTTCTTCGTCATGCTGCTCACCGACGGAGAGCCCAACTGCGGCTCCGACATGACCCAAGTCCTTGCCCTGGTCGCGAGCTGGCGCGAGCAAGGGATCCCGACCCATGTCTTCGGCCTGCCGGGCTCGGAAAGCGCGCGTATAGTGCTCGATTCCGTGGCCCAAGCCGGCGGAACGCAAACCCTGGTCGTGCCCGGTACGCCTCAAGGCGCCGCGGATCTACAAGGTGGCATCGCGGCCGTGTTCTGAGGCCGGATCGGGGACGCGCGAGAAGCGGCGCCCCTTCCCTGTGACCCCAAGTATTCCCGATGGTCGGGGAACGCTCCTGCAGAAAGCCCGAATGATCCCGCGGATGCCGCTATGAGGAGTGTCCGCGGGGCTCTTGGCTTCCTCAGATCCCCTCATACCACCCGGGTCCACGACGAGGCGCCGTGCGCGCTCAAGGCGGCTGCATTGAGCGTGATGCCCAACCCCGGCCCATCGGGGACGTTCATGTGGCCGTTGGTGATCATCGGCTTGTCGATACCGTCGACCAGGTCGTCATGCCAAGGAACATCCATGTGGTGGAATTCCAGCGCTTCAAAACTCGGGACCACGGCCGCGAGGTGAGCGTAGGCGGTCATCGCGACCGGACCCGACGAGTTGTGGAACATGGTCTTGCGTCCCTTCGAATGCGCATACTTGGCGGCCAGCAGGGCCTGGCCGAGGCCTCCGGCGGTGTTCGGCTCGGGGTGGATGATATCGACTGCCCCGATATCGAGGAACGCCTTGAACTCATCGAAGCCGAACATGTCTTCGCCGGTCATGACATTCACGGTGGTCGCGTCCGCGACCGCCTTCAAGGGAGCGCCGCTGCAGCCATTGATCCACCAGTCGATGATATCTTCCACCGGTCCCCCCATCGAGATCGGTTTCAATATGTTGGCCAGCGCGACGGCCGATGCGACGCTGAGCTGGTTGGTGGCGTTGTACCCCTGGTAGTGATCGGTACCGATGGGTGCGCTGGCATAAGGCTCCCCTGCTGCCACCAGCACGTTGCGATAGCCTTGCAGGTAGTTCGCCATCTGGTTGAGCCCTGCGCTGTTCAGGGTGATCTCGCGGTAACCGTAGTTGTTGTTGGTCGATGATGTCGTGTAATTGCCGGCGGCTATGGAGGACATGTACATGTCGCACTTGTAGCGGAGGAACCCCTTGGCAATGCGCGCATTGATGAGTGAGGCGTTGTTACTGTCCGTATCGGCATACATCGGGATCTTGTCGCGGAGCTTGGTGCCGAGCAGCTTCCAGACCGGAACGTTGTACACCTTGCCGATGATGTCCCAGCACGCCATCTCGATGCCGCTTAGCGCCCCGACGCCGTTCAGCTCCTGATTGGCCATGTTGTTGGGCGGGGTATAGTCCTGCATCATCGCATTGAAGACTTTGTCGACCTGCGTGGGATTCATCCCGACGACGATCGGCCCGTACTTGGCGAGTCCCGCTTGGTTTCCGCTGTCGAGATCGCGGCATTCGCCGTAGCCAGTGATGCCCTTGTTGGTTTCGAGGCGAAGAATGAAGCCGTAGTTGTTCAGCGTCGTCTTCGTCCGGTAAAGGGCGGTGATGTAGATGCCCTTCTGGCCCGGCGTGATCGCCGCCCGGGCGAACTTGAAGGGGTCCAAGGCGGCAAGCCCAGCGGCTCCGGCGCTGGCTGCGCCGAGCGTGCGCAGAAAGTCGCGCCTGCCCATGAAGGAGGGGGATCTTCTTGCTCCGATGGTGTTACGCATGAATGGCTCCCTTTGCTGACGGCTGCAGTCCGTGAACGGCCGTCATTGACGAATGACCTCGATTCCCTCGATGGTCGCATTGTCGGTGACGGTCGTGAACTGGATGACAATCTGTCCAGACGAGTTGGCCGTCGTGGCGAAATCCCTCACGACCGCCTTGTATCTTGCGCCGGTGACGGCATAGATGTCGTAGTTCGACAACACCGTGCTGCCGTTGATGACCACGTTGAACCTGCGCCTCCCCGTGGCCGTCCAGTACAGCTCGGCGAAGTGCAGGCGAACCGTGTAGGTGCTGCCAGGCGTGAGGCCGGGAAGGGTGTAGGTGCTGTTGCCGTAGCGCTCGCTCTGGTACACGGCCATCGGCGCTGGGTCCGTGACCCCGCTGATGGTGACGCTGTTCGTGACCGTGCGCATGGTGCCGCCGCTGACGTACTGATCGCCGGTGAAGGGCGAGGCGGAGCTGTTGCTGCCGGTGTTG
>Ga0210133_1000081_pt1 | contig 34463 bp, 27 predicted proteins | sample Joice_ThreeSqC_D_2_FD_184874 | JGI IMG/M metagenome (GOLD analysis project Ga0210133, IMG submission 184874) | Wetland microbial communities from San Francisco Bay, California, USA, that impact long-term carbon sequestration - Joice_ThreeSqC_D1... | ecosystem: Environmental > Aquatic > Marine >...
AATCTTCAGGGCGCCGGGTATCTGAAATGCCATTTCCACTACTCGATGATCCAGAAAAGGGACGCGTACTTCAAGGGAATTTTTCATGCTCATCCAATCAACCTTGGTGAGCATATCGCATGGCAGAGAGTCCTTGAGGTCGGAATAAAGAATAGAATTAATTCGATCTCCGTTATAGCTACCGAGCAACCTATTAATCCAACTGAGTGCGGGATCCCGCGATCCGCTCCAGCTGTAGTTATTCAGCAGAAAATTCTTACGGGCTTCAACGGGAACCACCTCTTTTAACGCAAGAAGTCTTTCCGGAAATGAACCTTTAGTTGCCTTTATGAATTTTTTCAAGCGACGGATAAACTCCAGAATTTTGACATCTCTTGAATCCGGCAGTTTTTGAATGAGTCTCTCGATCAATCCCTCTCTAAATAGAGCCGGTATCTGCATATAGCGTGCATACCAGTACTCTCCCAAGTAGGAACGATATCCTGCAAAAAGCTCATCTCCGCCGTCTCCGGATAAGGCGACTGTTACATATTTTCTTGTTTCTTTGGAAACGATGAAAGTTGGAATCGCAGAGGAGTCGGCAAAAGGCTCATCAAATGTTGAAATGGCCTCAGGAAAAACATCAAGCAAATCTTTGAAACCAAGTTTAAACTCGTGGTGATCTGTTCCGTATAGCTTAGCCACCTCCTGCGCATATTGGGTTTCATCATAGAGATTGTCTTCTCTAAACCCGATAGAAAATGTCTTGACCGGCTTGTTGGAGTTGCGCGCCATAAGAGCAACTATAATACTCGAATCGATCCCGCCGCTCAAAAAAGCTCCCAAAGGAACATCCGAATTCATCCTGGAACTGACCGCGTCATTAATCCCTTCATAAAGCGGTCCTTTTAAAAATTCAATTTGTTCTTGAAATGGAAGTGATGCGATATCTTGATCTATTGAATCCGGAGGTTCCCAGTAGGTTTTTATCTCAATTTTTCCATCCTGCAGGAGTAAATATTTGCCGGGTTCCAGTTTTTTTATACCTTTAAAAATCGTAAATGGTGCCGGAATATAATTAAATGCAAGATACAGCTGAAGGGCTTCGTAATCCATTTCTTTTGAAACAGTCGGGTCAGTTAATATAGCCTTAATTTCAGAAGCAAAAGTGAAATGTTTGTCGTTCCAATAGTATACAATCGGTTTAATGCCAATACGGTCACGACAAACCCAGAGCCGCTTCAGATTTTGGTCCCATATAGCAAACGCAAACATCCCGTTTAAGCGGTTTACGGCCTTAGTACCCTCCTCTTCATAAAGATGTATGAGTACCTCGGTGTCTGTATCACTCTTGAATTTATGGCCTTTTTTCTTTAATTCACCAGCAAGTTCACGATAGTTATATATTTCTCCGTTATAGGTTATCCAAATCGTACCGTCTTCGTTGGACATAGGCTGCCGACCCGCATCCGACAGATCAATGATTGACAGCCGCTGGTGTCCAAATCCTATACCCGGCTGTTGCTTGCCTCCATCAGCGTTTACCCTGGAGATATAGAAGCCTTGATCGTCCGGCCCTCTGCATGAGAATGCCCTGCACATCCGTTGGAGCAGTGCTTCATGAACATCACCGGGGTTAAAACAAATTTTACCGCAAATACCGCACATAATGGTTTAAGCCGATCGAAGGGTTAGGGGAAGGTCTGTTAATTTTGCAAAGTTTTTGCGAACAATTTTTCAAGGGCATCTATGTTTTTTTCCCAGGAATAGTTATATTCAATAAATTTTCGACACTTGTCAGATATATCTTGCCACTTTTGAGGGTATTCCTTAATCAGACGATAGCTTTGAAGTATGAGAGCCGCCATGGAATCAGGCTCCGTATTCCCAAACAAATAGCTTGGATCAAATTTTTCTATAATCTCTTTTGTTCCTCCCACGGGGGTTCCCAGCACCGGGACTCCTGAAGCCATCGCCTCAAGAGTCACCAGGCCAAATCCTTCCAATTCCCGGGTCGGTAGAGCAAAGAGATCCGCCATACGATAATAGTCAGGCAGTAGCTGCTCTGGAATAAAGCCCGCGAAACTCACATAATCATCCAATCCAAGATTTTCTGCCAAAGTTTTAAGATCTTGTTTTAAAGGCCCTTGACCGCCTAAAACCAGGTTAATGTCAGGTGCTTCTTCGACGATTATCTTAAGTGCTTTGATCAGGTTTTCCAGGCCCATTCGGGGTACCAGGTTTCGAACCGTAAATATTATAACTTTATCATCCGGTAAGTTCAATTTCCTTCTAATTTGCTGTTTGTTAACAGCGGGCTGAAACTTGACAAGGTCAATCCCACCTGGGACAATGGAAACCTGTTCGTGATCAACCTGGTATACTTCCCGCAATTTATCCTGGGTGAACTGGCTCAGGACAATGATCTCCTCACAACTTTTCAAAGCTTTTTCTTCAATCCACTTGCGCGTTCGAGCATTTAGCAGGTCAATGCCTTTCTTCAGGACCCCACCCTTTTGATCAGTTCGCGATAGAAATTCCTCAAAGGAAAAGGAGTGACAGGTATATATTTTTCTTATTCCTTTACCAAGCGGTGAGTAGATCACCCCCAGGGCAGAAAAGGGTTGGAAGATATTGATAAGATCAAAGGCGATATCGCGCTGTAAAGATTCAAACAGTTTTCGGCTGTTCTGGTACGTTTTCATCAAAAATGAAACAGGATTGTCTCGTATATCTGCTTCGTACCGCCACTCATTGACTCCTCGAATTAAGGCATGGCTGCTTTTATGGTAAGTCAATCTCCGGGTTAAAATGTGGACATCATTTCCACGGAGGGCCAGACGGGTGCTCTGCTCAAAAAGAACTCGCTCTGCACCCCCAATTACTTTGGCGAAAGATACATCAGCAATAAGCAGGATTTTCAAGAGCGTACTCCGTTTTTTTTCAAATGCAATATACCTCCACGCCAAGATTTACTTCTGAGCTCAAAATTCATTCAGGCAAGGTCCAGGAAGCCCGGTTCATTACTATTTTCGGTACCATTCAATATCGCTTTCCACCATCTCTTTTATCAAACCATCGAAAGAAATTTCAGGTGCCCATTTTAATTTTCTGAGAGCCTTCGATGCATCTCCTTGCAGAATTTTGACTTCGGCGGGACGATAAAGCGTTTCATCAATAGACAGGTAGTCCTTGTAGTCTAAATCAACATGTTGAAATGCTGCCTCAAGAAGCTCTTCCACGGAATGGGATACACCGGTTGCGATCACAAAGTCCTCGGGTTCGTCCTGTTGAAGCATTAGCCACATTGCCTTGACGTAGTCCCTGGCATGTCCCCAGTCTCTTTTGGCATCCAGGTTGCCCAGGCGAATCTCATTTTCTATTCCTAATTTAATTTTGGCGGCACTGGAAGAGACTTTCCGGGTTACAAACTCTCCGCCTCTTCTGGGCGACTCATGATTAAACAAAATACCGGAAAGGGCAAACATGCCATAACCTTCCCGGTAATTTCTTGTCAGTTCGAACCCTGCCATTTTTGATATGCCGTACGGTGAACGCGGATGGAAGGGCGTTTCTTCGTCCTGGGGGGATTCTTTAACTTTTCCAAACATCTCACTCGAGGCGGCAAAATAAAACCTGCAGTCAGGTGCCTGTCTTTTCATGGCGGAAAGGACATAATGGGTTCCATTTAAATTTGTGTTAATGGTTGAAAATTCATCTTCAAAGGAATAAGAAACATAGCTCTGCGCCGCTAAATGGTAGCATTCGTCTGGTTTAATTTCCGAAATAATATTAAAAAGGCTAGCATAACTTTCCATTGAAGCACTGTGGATGTGAATGCGGTCAAGCAAATGCCTGATTCGCCACATTCGCGCCTGAGGATGTTCCAGGGCCACGTGCCTGACAATACCGTGTACCTCGTATCCTTTCTTCAGGAGCAGCTCAGACAGATAACTACCGTCTTGTCCGGTAATTCCGGTGATAAGCGCTTTTTTCATTTTACTTTCCCTATATTACCTAACTGGTTATGGATTTATATCGCTTTTTTTTACTAGCTGAATAGCTATGCCGAATTCAAAGTCCGATCGCTCGTTGACACCAGAAAAAGGTAGTTCTTTAGACACGCATGCGCATGCTGGAACGGCGTTTCGCTACTTCAACCACTTTACGTGCGGTACTTGAAAGGCCATATCGTTTAAAATGTTCTTGCAAGACATAAAAATCAACGAACCAATTTAGGTTTGAAGCACGCTTTCTGCTTTGTTTATTGATAAGCAGCCCCCGGCATATCTGGCAGTGCTTTTCAGTAAAGCTGCGGCTACGCTCTGCCTTGCGCATGGCGGATGCTTTTTCCCCAAAATAAATATTTTCAAGGGGCTGCTCATGCGCATTTCCCAGGTTGAGTTTGCCTTCATAATCATCGCAACAGTAGGTACAGGTGCCATCGGAAAGGATCGCGAAGGTATCTGTCATCAAGGCACAATGACCGGTTTTTCGCGGGACTACCTCGAGGCTATCGTCTATAAACTGATTATCCCAGTTGCGGGAATGCTTTACAAAAAAAGTCGAATGCGTTCCCAAAGGATATGAGGCTGTCGGATTGAATATATTTATTCTAGGTTTATCTTTACGGCCTAAAATATCACACCAACGCTCATATGCTTTTTGTATCCGTTTCTGCTCACGTAGCAATTTGAGTAAATTCCATCCATTTCCGCTGACTTCGGCCATGAAATGAACTTGAACCGGAACAGGTTCGCGTTTGGAATCTGCCGTTTGGACAAAATTTACCAATCTTGTAAAATACTGTTCAAATGAAAGCTTCCCGCGCGATCTTTTAGCAAACTTTCTTGGATCAATCGTTTGCAAACTCAGAACAACCCGGCCCTTTTTTAATGCCCGGAAAACTTTTTCTGACCGGTCCTGATCCAATAAGGCACCGTTGGTGAAAAGACTCACGGATAGACCGTAGCTGTTGGCCAGATGGATGGCATCAAAAATATCTTTGTGAAGCAACGGTTCACCAACGACATGGAAAAAGACCGTGCGGGCCATTTGTTTTTCACCAATTTCATGCAGAACCTTCTCCCAGAGAGTTCTGGACATCATATTTTTTTTGCGGTCCATGATGTCGCTGGGGCAAAAGTCGCAACTAAAATTGCAATGACTGGTCAGCTCCACCATAGCAATGGACCAGAGCTTTCTTCTGCGATGATTTGAATTTATTTGGCTACTCATAGCAGTGAACTAAATAAAATAATGATCGTGCCGGTGCTGGAAACCGATCCGGTTTATTTCTTTTTTTTAGGAGAAGTTATTTTACGGCGATGGCTTCCAGAGAAGGTCCGATGAACAGGTTGTTTAAGCCGCAAGCCCGCATGGCAGCAAATAGCAAATAAGAGGCCTTAATCCCCAGCCTGGGAAACAATCCGTATTTCTCGTCCGCAGCTTTGCTGATATCGGATACAGGCGAATTATAAATACGAACCTGCTTGAAACCATTTTCAATGATCATCCGTTTCATGAAGCGCTGGGAAAATGAATATTCGTGAAAGATCGTAAATCTGGCAGCAAATTCGGCTGATTTCAACCCGGCTAAAAATTTGTATAAGTGCGCATGATAGCGGGCATTCGGAAATCGAATGTATAAAACTCCGCTGTCTTTCAGCAACAATGCTGCTTTTTTGATATTTTCCCAGGGTTCCGAAATGTGTTCTAATACATTGATGTAAGTAACCGCATCGAATTGATCGTCTTCGTCATAATCGTGCAGTGTCCCCTCACAAATATCCAGGTGATGTAGACTGCGCCCAACCTCCACCGATTTGTGCGACAGGTCGATTCCTTTGACCTGCCATCCTCTTTTGCGGGCGTCCACAAGAAAGAAACCACAACCGGTACCGACATCCAGCAGCTTACCAATTTTTTGACCTGATAATTGGTCCAAGACATGGAGAAAAATCTTTTGGCGTCGACCGTCGAACTGATCCTTCGAATATCGATCAAAATATTCATTCTTGTATCTGCTGATCACTTCTTCCTTATCGATGGGGACAGTTCTGAAAATCAAATCGCAAGCCGGACAGATTGTTCGCCCGGGGGGAGTGATAAATGATCGATTGGAGACTGAATTATGACAATACGGACAGGTCTTCATTGGTTTCCCTATAGAAGTCATAGGTGCTAAGCCAACAATTGTTGAATATCGGATGTGTATTTTTGCCAGGCCTTTTTACCCAAGAGCGTACGTGACCACTGCAATCCCTTTTCCACCTGCGCCGCATAGAAGTCTCTGTTTTCCAATTTTTCAAGTGCGCTTTTCCAGGCCATGGAATTGAAGGGATCGGCACGCAGCGCACGGGAACCGGTAGTTTCAACCAACACGGGTATGTCGCTCACGACGACCGGTACCCCACAGGCCATGGCTTCCAGGGGCGGGTACCCGTACCCCTCAATCAAGGAAGGCTGGACCAGGCAGAAAGCCATCTTAATAAGGGCGGGCAAATCAGCATCTTTTACCGATTCGATCCAGCGGCACTGATGCCCGTTGGCCGTATGGAGCCATTGCCGGCGGTTTTCGGGATTAACGCCGATGAATACGAAAGATCGACGGACTTCAGCGGCCATATCAAGAATGACCTTAAGGTTTTTATGAGGTTTGCCGTTGCCAACCGCAAGAATGAAACCGGGTTTCAAATTATAGTCCACTGCAATAGTGCTGGTGTCAATTTTTGGTGAGGCAAATCGTTGATCGATTCCCGGATGTCTGACCTGGGGGTTACGCCCGGCATATCCAAGCAATCGGCTAGTTTCATTGAGGCTAGATTGGGAATCATACCAGGTTAAATCAGCTTTTTTCAAAGCAGCCTTCAGCCTCAATACGTCTAAAAATGTTTTTATTCCTTTTTTGCTGACATGGGTTATGTACAATATGTCATGGATAATGTGGACGTACTTGCAGTTGCCGCTGAACAGGGGAAGTTTGGGATAGGGACTGAAAAAAAGATCACAATTTTTTTGGGTTATCTTGCTCAAGGCAATTTCAGCTCCCAGCGTAGTCGAATCAATAATTTCAAGCGAAATATTATTCTGATCGGCCAAAGACTCCGGGATGGTAGTATCCGGGAAGACTGCTAAGCGTATATCACAGCCAACAAGACTGTTAGAAAAATTCAGCAAAATTCCTTCTAACACCCGACTGATACCAGTTCTTTTATCATGATAAAATTCCCGGCCATCCACTAATATTTTCATACTCTTTTTTTCCATCAACTCACTTATCGGATTCTACCTTGTCAAGAACGGCGCACAAAGTGTCGCCTGATTTTTTAAACAATTTAGAATGCAGGCCAGCAGAATATTTTCCGCCCGGGTGATGACATAGCCCTTCATAACTAAATTGGTAAAAGAGGTATCAAAATAGACCATATGAAACCCGGCCTTGAAGGCTACGTCTTTAAAATAGCGATGGTCGAAGTAGTATTTATGCTCGGGGTTGTTATCCGGAAGTACGCCCAAAAGTCCAAATTGGAGACGGTTGCGCAAACTGGGCATATTGGGGGTGATGATGATGACCAAACCGCCGGAGGTTAATATTTTTCCGACTTGTTCGAGAACATCGACAGGATTTTCGAAACGCTCTAAAACTTCAACCAGCAGGACAGCACCGAATTTATACGAAAATTCAAAATCTTGAAATCGTTTACGTGAAAACAGTTGGCTTTTACCATATTTTCAGACAGGGCATTGACTTTCGTATTCGAACCGGCTCCAGATCGATTCCAACCACATTATACCCAGGATACACCAGTTCCAAAGCAATGTCTCCACAGCCACACCCGACATCGAACAGGGAGCAACCAATGTTTCAGTGCTGCATTATTAATGGAATAATTTTCTATTTGCGGCGTTGATGGTTGATGAACTAGTATCCTTTCAGTCCGGTGATCTCTCGAACCTCAAAAAGTTTTATTGTCAATTCCACATTAAACCCCATTTGATTCTCTCTAATTTTTCATCCGGTTGAAAATAGCATCCATCTCTTTAATATGCTTTGGCAAATGAAATAAATCGGCCTTCTTTTGCGCATGTCGCGAAAATGATTTTCTCAAACCATCGTTGTTTAAAATTATTAGCAAAGCACGTCTCATTTCTTCTGCATTACCCATACCAACTAAAAAGCCTTCATATTCATCGCTAACCACCTCGGGTACCCCCCCACCGCGCGTTGCCACCACCGGCACCCCGTTTGCCATGGCCTCGATCAGAACTCTGCCAAAAGGCTCATTGTCGGAAGGCAAAAGCAGAACCGTTGCTGCGCGATACCAGGGGCGAATATCATCGACCCTTCCGGCCCAGTGGATCCGATGTGAAAATTTCGATTTTTCAGCAAGCGTCTTAAGGTGATCGGACCATACCGAATCGTCAGGATCCGGTCCGCCAACACAGATTAAATGTGCATCGGGATCATATGCAGCAACATTTTCAAATGCTTTCAGGGCCAGATCGTGCCGTTTCCATTTTGACAGCCTGGCTACAACCAGAATAACTTTCCAATCATCCTGGATCATATCCGGTTTATTGACATGATTGCCCCGCAGCCATTTGAGATTAAAACCGTTGTAGACCACACTGATTTTAGATTGATAGCGCCGTCCAAAACGCCTCGCGGTGGCTTTACTGTTTGCAATGATATGCGTGCACACATGGCCGAGAATGGAATCTAAATACGGATCCCGTGCGGCAATTCGACAATGCCAGATCGAAGGAATTGAACACAGCCTGCCCGCCAGACTGCCGTAAAAAGCAGCCCGGGAACCGTTGGCGTATATTAAGTTTGGTTTTTCACTTTTAATCAAGCGGATGCATGCAAGCAGGCTTTTCAAATCGTTATGCAAAAACTGGGGCCTAATCTGGTGTAAATTAATGATGCGATGTTTAATATCCCGATTTAAACACCAGTTTGTCAATTCGCCCTGGTGAGGGAAAACAGCCATGGGCTTCCAAGCCGGGGAGAGATTTGCGATCAGATCTAAAAAGGAATGCTCCCCGCCACCAACAAGGGTCCCGTGATTTGAAACTGCAAGAATTTTATTATCCAAGAGTCAACCGCTGAAGCCTGCCGTAATCGGCAGCAATATCCATTGTAAATTTTACGATCGGGATCAACAAAAGGACTGGAAGGGTGCATCGGCTCAAACGCCAGACTTTGTGGTACCGCAGCATCTGTAACAGAAAATAGAGGATTAAGGCACATGGAAGTAATAGAGTAAATTTTACGAGATAGCTAGCAAACAAAAGAGCGGCCCCGCAACCTATAATTTTAGCCGACAGCGACCCTCTGATCAAACTGACAACATTTGCCTGGTCCAGCTTTCGGGTGCGGATTAATTCAATATCGGATCTGCCCCGGCTGACAAACCAACCCCAAATTTTACCCAGGCCCCCTCTGGGCTCGTGGGTAACCACCGCTTCAGGAACAAAGGTACAGCGCCCATACCGGCAAACCATTTTGGCCAGTAGATTATCTTCACCGCCGGCAGCCAAGCTTTCGTCGAAGCCTCCAATCTGGTCCATGATGCTTCTGCGATAAGCACAATTTAAGGTTGATACGTCCCAGGTTTCCTGCCATTTTCCTCCAGTCTCTAAGATCCTTTTCAATCCACCGCCTGGAAATCCCAACAGGGTTTCGGCCCAGCCGATTGTGTTCGATTGGGTGGGAACGGTTACACCGCCTTGCACTCCGAGCACCCCATCATCTGCAAGCAATGGCTGGGCTAGTTTTTCTAACCAGCCCTGGGACACTTTACAATCGTCGTCGACAAACACTAAAATGCTACCGCTGGCGTGTTTTAGGGCAAGATTTCTGGCGTATCCAATACCCCGCCCAGCCCGCGGGTGACTTACATACTTTACGCCTGCAATTGGATCTTCGGCGTCGGTTTCTTCAACAACCACAATCTCCACAAAAAAAACCGAATTCAATTGCTGCAACTCTCGCACTAAAGATTCCAGCATGCGCCGCCGGTTTTTTGAGCAAATCAAGATGCTGACTGATTTTTGCTTTTCTTGCACGTTATTTGTCATCTTTTACCAAACCAGTATTGGTCTTTTAAAAAAATCGTCTATTGTTTGGCGAGTGATGCAATATATCTTTTCCTATAATTAGATCAAACATATCATTTTTAAATGGGAATTTTTCGATATCAGTACAGATAAAATATGCGTTTATTCCTTTCTTTTCAGCGTTCTTTTGCATGATAAGTCTGGCTAAAATATTGCTGAGGTTGTTTCGACATATTTATTTTCTTGCTACCCTCCACGTCATTTTTTTAAAAATACTTCTTCATTGGGTGTGTGTTTCGATACAATTAACCAGCTTCCGCGCTGAATCACTCCATCGGAAATCTTTGGCGCGTTCATACCCGACAGCTTTCCAATTCTGGCATATTTTCTCGGATTTGAGCGCATATACAGCTTTAGCGGCAGCTTCTTTTTCATTGGCAGGATCGATTTGCTGATCAAGATTCCTCAAAATCTCGGTTACTGCTCCCCGGTTGGAATGCAATACAGGGATGCCTCTGGCGGCGGCCTCCAGAACGGGCAAGCCGAACCCCTCGTACCATGAAAAATGCCATAACATAGCCGCATTTGTTAAAATCGCGTCACGCTCTTCTTCGGAAACCCAGCCGATCATGTGAACCCTGTCTTCAATCTTCAAATCTACTGAAAGCTGATCCCAATAATCTTTGCCGCAAAAATCTTTTCCGGTAAGAATCATATCATAATCAATTTTGTGCTCGTGCACACAACGTGAAAATATTCGCAGCAAACCGTCAACATTCTTATTTTGCGCTAAAGCACCCAGGTAACAGATATAAGGCCGTTTAAATTTAAACGTAATTTTGGATTCTTTTCTTTCGCAAAAAGGAGCGCCAGGGTAGATCACCGTAATTTTGTTTTCCGGGTAATTAAATTTTTCAACGATGTCCTTTTTCGTTGTTTTTGAAATGGCAATGATGAAATCTGTTCTCTTTAAGCGATTTTTCATTTCTTGAAAATAATCGCTGTGATTGATTTTGAAAAATTGAGGAACGATTAACGGCGTAACATCGTATACGATCCACCCAACTTTTGCATTTTTACATCTGGGGACAAGATCCGTGGTCGCAAGAAATACATTGTTGTTTCTTTCAGCTTTGTTGCCATTTACGTGAAAATTTTTCTCCCATCGTTTAACCAGTAATCTATCCGGTAGAGCACTCTTACGAATCACTACCCTGCTGCAGTTCAGACGTTTTCTGTATTTTCTATACAACTCCCTGCGAGACCCTAAAAAACCTAAACGAAAAATAAGCTCAACCTGCCATTCCGAGGGAGCATGCGCAATGAGCTCTTCAAAAAGGGGTCGATTGTAGTTGCTGATGCCACCCTGCCCCATAAGTGGAAGCGCATCAATTGTAAGCGTTCGCATTCCGCTGATTCCTAAACGTTTTTCAGTAAGCCTGGCTGGTGTCACCTTAGAAATTTGGCTTGCGAGCAGTGATATAATAATACATTCCAAGAAAATCAGCTATTCGCGTTCCATCCAAAGAAATCCAAAACTGTTTTAGACGTTGAATCAAAAATTGTTCTATTTGAGCAAGATATCTAAATCGGCCAACACCGGGTATACTTCTAGGCGGCAAAACTCCTGCCGCAAAAAGGTTTATGCTATCCAATCCAGCATTCAAAACCATATTGCGCATTTTTCTTTTACCCAATTTTGATTCATACCAACCTTTTGGAGATGGACCTAATTTTTCGACCGATCGGATTAATGAGAATTTTCGCGGAACAATATCAGAATAAAACAGTCCTCCTTTTCGCAGGACCCGGACCATCTCCTTTATCATGTCCTCAGGATATTCAAAGTGTTCTATCAAGCCGGTCGAAATAACAACATCGATGGACTCAGATTTAAAGGGAAGTGCGAATGCATTCCCCATTATGTATGTTTTCCGTTCTCTGCCCCCAAGGGTGGTAAAGCTTTTCTGCGCACAGGCAATGCCGGCCGGCGAATAATCCACAAAAAAAGTTTGGAAACCGGATTGGGCCAATAGCGAACCCATATGTCCGCTTCCGCAACCGACTTCCAGAGCAAAACCGGAATAACCCTTTAAGTCCTTTCTTAAATAACCCCATTTAGCCTCCTCTATGACCATTGAGTGTGGTGAAAATGATTCGATGCCCTCAACATTTTTCCATGCTGTCTCCCAGTAATTTAAGCCGTTCTCATTTTTAGTGTCGATAGTGATCATAGCCGTCTGTAACAACTGAAATTTTTCTTAAATTCACCGAATTATCATGCTGCTTTAGCCACGATTATCACGTTACAACCATATCCCAATAGGTCCGCCAATGTGTTAATGCAGTAAAAAAATTTCCGCTCATAAAGGTGGGCCATTTTCTTTAGTCCTGGGATAAAGTGAGGAACCGCAGGTTTACTATCTGGATCTTTAACAGCAGTCCTATTTTCAACGTTTTGATTGCGACTATCATCCCGATGTAGCTTTAGATCCATCATGGCATAACGAATACTCTCGGTATATTCCATTGTGGACGGAGAGTAGGTAGCTAAATGAAGTATTTCAAAATCGGCTTGCTCAAGCGCATGCCGCAAATTATCAGGAGAAAACAAATTGAGATGCCGTGGGGCGTCAAGTGTGACCCAACGCGATCTGAAAATTCGTGCCGGCCAACTTTTGATGTTCGGTGTTTCAATTAAAAGCAACCCGCCGGGCACTAAAATATCTCTTGCTGCGGCGAGACTCATCACCGGATGATTCAGATGCTCAATAACATGCAAAAAACTCACAGCATCCACTTTTTTCATATGGCTATCAGCAGAAGGCCACAACCCCACTTCGATGTTGTCAAGCCCTAGCTTCTCCTTGGCAAAGGCGACATGTTCTTTTGCGGGGTCTAATCCTGAAACGTTCCAACCACGTCTCTTCATAAATTCCAGAAAGAAGCCGCTCCCACACCCAACATCAAAAAGGGTTCCGGAAGCTAAAAAAGTCTTTAATGTTCTGGCACGAATCGCATTGGCACGGTTATTAATCTTGTCTTCAAGATCCTGTGACCAACCATTTACATATGATCCATAAAATTGCGGATATAATTGTGAGAGATTTTTTTCCGCGGTTTTGGAATCTTGAAATACCAGGCCGCAACCTGTGCACCTCACATAAATAAAAGAACCTGAAATGCCCCAGTTATAATCCTTGGTCACAGCAAACGTACCGGAATTTGTACTTCCGCAAAGCGGACATGCCATACTATCCGTTGACTTCAGGAGCACTTTTGCCACCTAGTATCGTAGTAATTACAGTTTTAACCAACCGTGTGATCTTTTCTTGGGTGTACACCTCGTTTGCCAATCGTTTGGTATTTCGGCCCAGCCGCCGAGCTTGACCGGTATCCTTTAGAAGCTGAATACAGGCCTGAGCAAAACTCTCAGGGTCATCGGCAATCAGACAATTCTCATTGTGGATAAGCTCTAATCCTTCTGCACCAATAGTAGTGGTTACAATTGGCTTGCCTAAAGGGAATACGTCAAGCAATTTTGTACGAAATCCGGATCCCAGGCGCATCGGCAGGATATAGACGGCTGCTTTTGAAATCTCCTCGGAAAGATCCGGTACTTGCCCAGTGATTTCGATGTTCGACGATTTTGAAAATTCCAAAATCTCCCGGGATGGATTGCGTCCGGCCACCATCAGTCGAACAGCGGGGTGCAATGCCTGTATTTTCGGTAAGATGGCTTGTACAAAGTTAATGACCGCATCTACGTTCGGGGTAAAAGACATATCGCCGGTGAAAATTAGGAGATTCGGGTCTGTCCCAGCGCCGGAGATCGTCTTTGCAGAAGGATAATGGGATATACCGATGGGGATAGGCCATATCCTGCTACCGGGTGCAATTTTTTTGAAATGCCGGGCATCCAACTCCGATACGGTTATAATATCTTTGACCAGAGGACTGAATCTCAGTTCAGATCCCCTAACGGTCTGCCAGCGCAACCATTGCCAAAGTTTGTAAAATCCCTGCGCATGCCTATAATCCCGTTCCTGACCTTCGGAAGTCCCCCAATAGTCAACTACGATCGGAACTTGATATAGCCAACCGACGACATATCGCAATAAATACGGTGTTTCCAGCCAGACCAAATCCGGATCGAACATCTCAAATTGACTTTTAAAGAACCTGTTTTCTAAATCATTAAAAACTAGATTGCATTTAGAAATTATTGCTCTAAGCCGCTGCAGCCACAGCCTCATTCCGGATAAGGGCGGGGGAGAAATGTGCACTATTGTTCCTCCAAGATCAGCAACCCAATCATTGGTTTCCGGAAAAACTTCAGATGCGACACAGGCGATATGGATATCCGATGTCTTGCTCAGGGCCTGAATAATTGATCCCATCCGCATGTGCCCACCTGCTCTTATGGGATAAGGCAAGTCGGGTGCAAGAATCAATATGCGACTACGCTGCATACGGGCGTTTCCTTCCGGTAGATACTAAAACATAGCCTTCAGATGCCGAATGACGATAATCATTCTGTATAGAGACAGGGTTGGCAATTTTGGTTAGCTCCACACCAACTACCGTTCTTGCTGGGCTGGAAAATTCTAGACAATTGTGTTATAAAAATAGCCAAGCTTGCCACGGGTCAGGAAAGATAAACAAATTTAACGGTTCGAAGTGAATATAATCTGTCTTTCAAAAGATGACTGGGATGATCGTTGCGGACGCAAACAGCAATTGATGTTCGCCATCGCTAAAAACGATTCTCATAATCGAATAATCTACGCGGAACCACCACGAGTTGCATGGTTTCACCGACGTTCAATATTTGTTGATAAAAAGAAATTGAATTCGTTTCTGGTTCCTCCTGAAAATCTACAGATTTGTTCTTCTTACCGTCTTCCTTTCGAGCGAAATTCATTTTTGCGAGTCCTTGGCCGTCAACTAAGATTCAGACGCATCCTTCAAACCTCAAGCGCATATTTTGGTAGGTCCCTGCCGGAGGTGCTGTGGATCTATAATCCCTGGGACAGTATTTTATTTCGAAATCGAAAAGCCCCCTGGTTAAAGGTAGTTGATTGGACGGAAGACTGGACAAGCTTTCAGTCGAAATTCTTTAAAGATTTCCCCCAAAAGTTTAGCGACGCTCAAAAGAAAATGATCAGCTGGGCTGACATCGTTTTTGTGGTAACTGAACGTCTTTTCAATGAAGCCAAAAAGTATAATCAGAATATTCATTTGGTCCCGAATGCGACCCTCCCGGAACACTTCGCTGCCGAAGCCTGGCTGCAAAAAAAAGTTCCGCAAGAGTGCCAAAATTTAAAAGGTCCTGTTTTGGGATGGGTTGGGCATATCGGTGATTATTTTGATTTTGATATAACGCATTTGCTGGCCAAAGCATTTCCTGAAGCCTCAATACTACTGATTGGAGGCTATTCAGATAAGGCCAAAGCCCTGTGTTCCCATCGTAATGTTCATTTGCTTGGACACAAACCATATAGTGAAGTACCCAACTATGTCAGATGCTTTGATGTCTGCATTGCCCCCTATATCCAAGGAATATCAGGAAGTCCCACAAAGCTTTACGATTATCTTGCTTCGGGGAAGCCTATTGTTGGCCGATTCGATAGTGTCGGCGATGAAGAAAGAAAATTTTATAGAGCTGCAAATACGATTGAAGAATTCATTAACGAAATAAATTGCGCCATAAAAAGTGACAAAAAAAAATTCCACCAGGACCGGGATGAATATACTCAACATCAATCATGGGAAGCGAGAGCAGATATTGTAAGCGACAGACTCAAGCAAGAACTCGAAAAAAGAACCAGAAAAGGCATATAGTATCCGAGTTGTCACCCTCATCGATCAAAATTATTTAAGCGTACCCCTATAGAATTATTTTATTTCTCTGTCCGAAAAAAGAACCTGAAGACCTCAAGGGCCCCGCATCCCCAGACCAAATCGCAGGTCCAAACTACACCCAAATAAACAATCCCACCGATCCCTATACTAAAAAGCAAGTTTGGTGTGTAAGTGACTATCATTTTGGATTGGAGATATATCAGGGTCACCGTTAATGCCACCCCCCCAATGAATGATGGAAGTATTTTTTTTGTGAATGGGATAATTTTCAGATTCAACTCTCGGATCGACATGACGCCAATAAATGAAGCCGACATGATTAGAGACAGGACTACTGAAAGGGAAGCCCCTTGAAGTCCCCACCTCCTGGTAAATCCTGCTATGGTGGCTGCAAGCACCAATAACCTGATGGTTTGACCGACTGTAATTAGCTTCGGTTTGCCTGCCGCCATTATAACGGGACCCAAAGTCGCAGAGATACATCTCAAAAATCCGGCGAAACATAAGATCTTAAGCGCGGGCACCATCGGCTTCCATTGCGGACCTAAAACAAAAACAGTTATCGGCTCAGCAAGCAAGAAAAGGACGATGGTGTACAGGAGTATTATTATGACAGTGCCTTGTAAGGTCTTCAAAAATCCTGCAGTCAAACGCAGGCTATCGCTCTGCATTTCAGAATATGCCGGAAAACTGACCTGATTCAAAACGTTGGTAATTTGTGTGGTCGGCAAATTGGCCACCCAGAATGCCATTTGGTAGTAGCCGAGCATCGAAATACCAAGCATTCGGGAAACAAACAGGTCGTCCCCCTGGATTACACAAAAAGTTAGGATTCCAGCAAGCCAAAGCCACCCACCAAATTTGAACATTTCAATCATTTTATCGACGGATAGTTCTAATTTTGGACGAAACGGGTGCAAAACATAGGAGACTAAGCAACTAACCAACGCACTGAATATAACCCCGACCACTAACGCCCAAACATTTTCCCAGATGACCGCGTATATTATTGAAATCACAGCGCCGGCGATTGAGGCGGAAGAGATCATAATAAACCTCGGTCTAAGCTCTATATTTTTTTGGAATTGCACCATGCCAGGGTTTATGCCGGCCCGCAGGATAATACCTAATGAGACAAATCGTATTATATTAGCCGAAGATGGTGAATTGAAGAAATTGGCCAGGAATGGGGCACCAGTTATCAAAATAATTGAAACGAACACGGCACGGATAATTTGACACGTCCAGAATGTATTCAGATAATCCCGAATGTCTCCTTTTTTTTGAATTAAGCTGGATGCTAAATCCGGGGTAGAAAAGGCTTCAAAGCCACCAATGACCAATAGCGCAATCCCCATAAGCCCGAAATCGTGGGGGGCAATCAGACGCGCCAGAATAACCCGTTGGATTAGACCGGCCAGTTTGCTAACCACTTGAACACCAAGCAACCATCTTCCCGCCCGTGCGGTTCTGACACCCAGATTGCTTGATTCTGAATTAAGGTGATTGTTTGTATTAATCTTTGGAAGACCTGGTTTCATTGGCCGATTATCTTATTCCGTCTACCGGGTAATGATCTTGATTTAATGCTCAACCCTTAATCACCAGGTTGGCATCCTGGCTGAAAATACAGCTCCGCCTGGTTAATTACACCAAACAAAATATCATAACATACCTTATTTATAGAATATTTTTGATAAACCCTGCTAATTCGCTATCCGCAAACTGCGAAATTACAACCGCAACCGAACCTGAAATATTTTATAACGACTTGAAACTCGGGCAACATGTATAGCGAGCAGTTGGTTTGAACACAAATTGCAGAAATTACTGCAAATTACATGCCTACTGCATAGCAGTGTTGATTTGATTCGTCGAATTGCCCCTCGCCGACAGGTAGCACAGTATAGCATCCTGTAACATACTGAAATTTTATTACTAAACAGGACATTCATCCGGTTGAGCGTGAGCCAGCCAAAATCCGTGTCATTTTAAAATGTCGTAACGTTGCATAGAGGGACTTATGGAATATTTCCGTACGACGTAAATGCAAAATTCTAGGTGGAAAAATATCGGGAGAAATTCAAAATAAAATTAATGATGCGAAGGGGGTGTGGAAATAGAGTTTTATATACAATCTTAGCTGGTTAGGGATAATCCCAAATAAAAGAAAAATTTCCAGAACTGGGCATCGGCTATGAGCTATAGGCATGTATCTAAGCGTAAGGGTTACCGACATAATATTGACGCTTTGGTTAACGTGTTCGGCGGCACAAATTTATGACAAAAAAAGTCGATCTGTAAACCAGCATCCCACAACTGCAACGCTAACAGTTCGAAGGCCGGGAAGCGAGAGGTCCGGAAGGGCAAAATTCAGGTATTTATAGTCTGCGGCATCCTCCTTAATCAAATCAACTTTTTCTTTTCCCCTAACGATCCGTGCAACCATCAATAAATCATCAAAATTTGAGATCCCGTTTCAGGCGTTTTTCCGGTGATATTTTCGAATTCCGGGATATGCGCTTTCTCCACAACCCTCCCCCCAATTTCCAGCAACTATTAAATCTTTTAACACCCGAAAATTATATTAGAAATTGAAATTATTTTTTCAATTTTTGCTTGACACTTCCAGCGATCTGAGATTTAATGGGGAGCAAAGTGGATAAATGTGGATAATTGTCAATTATGTTTAGAGGAAGCTCCTTTCATACCATAGACGCCAAAGGGCGTGTCATCATCCCGGCCCGGTTCAGGGATGTCATCCGGGCAGATGGGGCCGACGGCCTTATGATCTCCCGCATGGACAACTGCCTGGTGGGGTTTCCTTTTAATGAATGGCGTAAAATAGAAACCAAAATTCTCGCCATGGCCGAAAAGAACGACAACATGCGCCGCTTCAGGCGGGTTTTTATTGGTGGCGCATTTGAATGCAGCTGTGACAAACAGGATCGCATCCTCGTCCCGCCGAGCCTGAGACAATATGCGCAGCTTGAAAAAGAAATTGTTCTGGTGGGGGTCCTCGATCATTTCGAAATCTGGTCCCGGGACAGCTATGACAAGGAAACGATGATCCTGGAAAAAGACTTGAAAAAAGAGGAGGTCAGAAACGAAATTGCCCGGTTAGGAATTTAATTTTATGTCATACCGACATATTCCTGCAATGTTGAACGAGGTGGTCAATTACCTGAATTGCCGGCCCGGCAAAGTCTATGTCGATGGTACCCTGGGCGGCTGCGGCCATGCCCGGGCGATATGTGAGAAAATTATTCCCGGCGGTACGTTTATCGGAATTGATCAAGACATTGACGCCATCTCCAACGCTGAAACAGTCCTTAAAGATTATTCGTCAAATATCCACCTTTTTCACGGCAATTTTATCAGCCTGCCGGAATTCTTAAACCGGTTACAGATTAAGTTCATCGACGGTATCCTGCTGGACCTTGGAATGTCCCAGCACCACATCGAAAACAGCGGCAGGGGATTCAGCTTCAGCAAGGATGAACCATTGGACATGCGGATGGATATCGAATCACCGTTAACCGCCGAAAAGATAGTCAACACTTTACCGCAGGCTGAATTGCAAAAGCTTTTTAAAGAATACGGGGAGGAACGCCGGGCAAAACAGATAGCGCGCAACATCGTTAAAAAAAGGCAGCAAGAAAAAATTGAAACCAGCCAACAGCTGGCGCAGATAATCATCAATACGACCCCGGCGCAGGCGGCATCCAAACAAAAAATCCATCCCGCCACCCGGGTGTTCATGGCGCTGCGCATTGCGGTCAACCGGGAGCTGGAGAGACTTGAGACCTTTTTGGAGCACGCGGTGGATTTATTAAATCCCGGCGGGCGGCTGTGCGTGCTGTCGTTTCATTCGCTTGAAGACCGCATCGTCAAGCAGCGATTTAAAGCCCTGGAAAAAGGATGCACCTGCCCGCCGAAGCTGCCGCAGTGCGTTTGCGGCCAGGAACCACAGCTGCGCATTCTGACAAAAAAGGTGGTGCGTCCGACCGAAGAAGAAATTGCCGCCAACCCCATGGCCCGCAGCACTCGATTGCGTGCGGCAGAAAAATTATAAATCAGGACACGGATAAACACAGATGAACACGGATTATAAAGAATATCTATTTCGCCTGCGGCGAGGGAAAATCTATTACAAACAGACACCATCGTAATTCAAGATTCGTTACCGCCGCCAGGCAGCTTGAATTAATCTGTGTTTATCCGTGCAGATCCGTGTCCAAAAATAATTATGAAAAAAAACAAGAACCGCAAACAACGCAACCCAAAAGTGACCATTGCCTGTCTGGCGTTAATGTTCGCTTTTATGGCCGAACTGCTTTTTTATACCTGGTGCCGCGTGCAATATGTCCGCGTCAAATATGAAATCCAGGAACAAACCACCCGGATTCGAAAGCTTGCAGCCATGCAGGATAATCTGAAAATTGAACTTGCGCGTCTGAAGTCACCCCAGCGGATCGCAAAAATCGCCCGCGAGCAGTTGGGCCTGGTTATGCCGACACCGAATCAGACGATTGTAATACCTTAGAAGAAAATGCCCAATCCGCCAGAAAGTAGGCGGACAAGAATGATCTAAAATGGATAATAAATATATCAAATTTCGAATTCTACTGGTGGGCGCCATCTTTATCGCGGCGTTCGCAGCCATTGCCGCCAAGGCCGTAGACCTGCAGGTGTACCGCAGCACCTGGCTATCACAGAAGGCAGCCAACCAGTACGAAAAATCGTTAACCATATCCGGCAAACGCGGCATCATTTATGACCGCAACATGAGTGAGATGGCCGTCAGCATCAATGTGACGTCAATTGCCGCCTATCCTGCCCAGGTGGAAAACCCGGCGGCCACCGCCAAGGCCCTGGCCAGGGTTTTAGATCTTGATGCCCGGGGACTTCGAGGCAAACTGGCTGCAAAAAAATCATTTGTCTGGATCAAGCGCCAATCCACCGCCAAAGAAACCGATGCGGTTAAGGATCTTGACCTGCCCGGCATTGAGTTCGTGACAGAATATAACCGGTTTTACCCGCACACCACTCTGGCGGCCCAGGTCCTGGGATTCTCCGGAATAGACGGTGCCGGTCTGGAAGGCATCGAATTTTATTACAATCAGTATCTCAAAGGAGCTGATATCAATTATACGGTATTCAAAGACGCCCTGGGCAATGGATTCAGTCCCGGGGCCGGGCCGTCGACGGATACCAGCGGCCACAACCTGGTCCTGACCATTGACAATAATATTCAATATATTGCGGAAAGTGCATTGAAGAAGGCGGTTGACGAGTATTCAGCCCTCTCAGGGATGGCGCTCGTCATGAACCCGCAAACCGGTGCCGTACTGGCACTGGCCAATTATCCGTTTTTCAATCCGAATTCTTATGCGGACTTCGAAAAATCTATCTGGCGCAACCGGGCCTTAACCGACACCTTTGAACCCGGCTCTACCATGAAAATATTCAGTGCCGCCGCCGCCCTGGAGCACGGCAATATCTCGCCCCACCAGATTTTTTTCTGCGAAAACGGCTCCTATAGAATCGGTAAAAATGTGGTGCATGACAGCCACAAACACGCCTGGTTGTCACTGCAGCAAATCGTCAAATATTCAAGTAACATCGGGGCGGTCAAGATCGGCCAGGAGGTGGGGGCCAGAAAACTTCACCGTACCTATAGTGATTTTGGCTTCGGACAAAAAACAGGGATAGAGTCCCCCGCTGAGGCGACCGGCAGTTTCTCCCCTTATTCAACCTGGTCGAAGATCGACACCGGTTCCATTTCCTTCGGCCATGGAATTTCAGCTTCGGCCATTCAGTTGATTACGGCGGTATCAGCCATCGCCAACGGGGGCAATCTAATGAAACCGTTTCTGGTGCAAGAAATTGTTGATCCAAACGGTAACCTCGTAACCAAATTCAAACCGCAAAAGGTTAGAAGGGCCATATCCGCCCGAACGGCCACCATCGTCAAAAATATTTTAAAGACGGTCATCACCCAGGGCGGCACCGGTGTAAATGCTGCCCTTGACGGATATACAGCCGGTGGCAAGACCGGCACCGCGCGCAAACTCGATGAAAACGGTCAATATGACAGAAACAAGCATATGGCCTCCTTTGTCGGTTTTGCACCGGCCGACAATGCGGAAATTACAGTTCTGGTGATCATTGATGAGCCCCAGGGTGAATATTACGGCGGCATTGTAGCCGCCCCGGTATTTAGACAAATTGCCCAGCAAACCCTTAACTATTTGAATGTGCCGCCCGATGACGGCACAACCAAACTCAGGGTATCCCGGGACGATGGAGCCAAAGGGTGAAGCTTTCAACACTACTTAAGGCCATAGATCCGATCAGCGTAAATGCCCTTGGGGCAGAGCGCTTAGGGCAGAGCGCCAAGGGTAACCATAAAGATGAACCCTATGCGCTAAGCGCCAGGCGCCATGCGAACCTGCCGGATTTGGATATTGATTCAATTCATTACAGGGCCCAGGAGGTTCAACCGGCCGGCATGTTTGTGGCCATCGAGGGTCAAACTGCCGACGGTCATGATTTTATCCATCAGGCTTTGCAAAAAGGAGCCGTTGCAATTGTCGTTCAGAAGGAGCCTCCTCTGCCTTACCTAAAAGAATGTCTGGCCCAATCGGTGCAAAGTCAGCCGATTATTATCCGGGTGTCTGATAGCCGCAAGGCCATGGCCGATCTGGCAGCCCGGTTTTACGGTAATCCCTCAGAGAATATGACCCTGATCGGGATAACCGGAACAAACGGTAAAACCACCGTTGCCTATTTAATCGAAAGTATTCTGTTGCAGGCCGGTTTGAAAACCGGGGTCATCGGAACCATCAATTACCGTTATGCAGATAAAACTTTCCGCAACCCGATGACGACCCCGGAATCTTTGGATCTTCAGAGAATTCTGGCACAAATGCTAAGCCAGGGCGTCACCCACGTTGTCATGGAAGCCTCCTCCCATGCAATGGATCTTTACCGAATTAGGAACTGCTGGTTTGACGTGGCTGTTTTTACAAATTTAAGCCAGGATCATCTCGACTTTCATGGTGACATGCAATCGTACTGGTCCAGCAAAAAAAGATTATTCACCGAATATCTCACCCGGGGACCCAAAAAAGACAGGGCGGTTGCGGTCATCAATTGTAATGACCCCCGGGGCAGGGAACTGGCAGATCATCTGCCAATGCCGGTCGTAAAAACCGGTTCGGCATCCGATTGTGAGATTAGGGCTGAAAATTACCAGTGTAAACTGATTGGCACCACAGGGAAGGCTGCCACCCCGCAGGGGAGTTTTGATTTCAAAACTCCCCTCGCGGGGGTTCACAACGTGGAAAACATTCTCAGCGCTGCAGGTGCAGGCTCTGCGCTGAAAATTGCACCCCAAACGGTCAAGGCCGGCATTGAAGCATTGGCGGCCATCCCCGGACGCCTGGAGAGTATCGAAAATTCCACCGGGCGATTTGTCTATGTAGACTATGCCCACACACCCGATGCCCTTGAAAACGCTACATCGGCCATAAAAGAAATTGCCCCGGCCCGCATCATTTGTGTGTTCGGATGTGGCGGTGACCGGGACAAAAAAAAGCGGCCCCTGATGGGGGAAATCGCCGCACGCCTTTGCGACCTGTCCGTTGTCACCTCCGACAACCCCCGCTCCGAAGATCCCCTGGCGATCATCGAACAGATTTTGCCGGGAGCCAGACAGGCCAATGGTATTGAATATTCGGACCGGGACCTGCAGGCCGGGTTTGAGAAAAAAGGCTTTGTGGTCGTACCGGATCGACGACGGGCCATTGAACTGGGAATAAAATTATCCCGGCCGAACGATGCCGTGCTGATTGCCGGCAAGGGCCATGAAACGTATCAGATACTGGGAGCAACGACCATTGATTTTGATGATCGCGAGGAGGCCAGGAAGGCGCTCAATAAGCTAAATACTAATTAGGGTTATATAAATGGAAGCTCGTAGCTCACAAATATTAGCTCGTAGCTCAAAGCTGATAGCTCATAGTAATAAAATGAAAAGATCCTTTAGACTATCAGCTTTGAGCTTTGAGCTATCAGCTTGTTTTTGAATACTCCTAAAAAAAATGCGGCAGGGAACCTAAAAAAAGCAATGAATGGCAAACAACCTATCCCCTGGACAACCCGGGAAATTCTTGATGCGACAGGCGGTGACCTTTTGTGCGGAGATCTGCATCGTCAATTTTCACGGGTTTCCATTGACTCGCGCGAAATTTCCCCCGGGGATTTCTTTTTTGCCATTATCGGGGAAAGCCATGACGGGCATGCGTTCGCCTCTTCCGTAATCGATCAGGGTGTGCGCGGTCTGGTGATTAGCCGTCGAAAGGCTGAGCAGCTTCCCCTGGCGGCCTGGGAAGCAAAAAATATTACGTGTATCGCGGTTGAAGACACTACCTGGGGGCTGGGAGACCTGGCAGCATTTAACCGCCGGCGCGCGAAAGTTTCAGTGGCGGCCATTACGGGATCAAACGGGAAAACGACCACCCGCAAATTGACCGCCGGTGTTGTGGCCCGGCAGTTCAACACTCTGGCGACCTCCGGAAATTTTAACAACCAAATCGGATTGCCCTTAACCCTTCTGGGACTGTCGCCCGACCATCAGTGGGCGGTGGTGGAGTTGGGCACCAACAACCCCGGGGAAATCCAGCGATTGGCCGAAATATGTTCGCCGGATATCGGAGTGATCACCAATATCGGCCCGGCCCATCTGGAAGGACTGGGATCCCTGGACGGGGTCATGCAGGAAAAAGGCGATCTGATCAAAGGCCTGGGCCGGAACGGCAAGGCCGTTCTGAATGCCGATGATCCGCGGGTATTGCAGCTGGCCCGGGAAACCCGGCATGATGTATTGCTTTACGGGCGGTCGCAGGCTGCAGCGATCCGGGCTGAAGAAATACAAGAAGAAGGGCAGACCATCTCCTTTTTACTGATATTTGGCCGGGAAAGCATTGCCGTTCAACTGAATTCTCCCGGCCAGTATATGATTTCCAATGCCCTGGGGGCTGCCGCCGTGGGTTACCTGCTGGGCATCTCCGCCGCAACGGTTAAAGCCGGTATAGAAAGCTTCAGGCCGATGTCGGGAAGAATGAATATCTGTCATCTGCCCAACGGGGTCAATATGATTGATGACACCTATAACGCCAATCCGGAATCGATGAAGGCCGCTCTGGCAACCCTTCAACAGATGCGGGCCGGCGGCCGCGGAATTTTTGTGGCAGGAGATATGCTTGAGCTCGGCGCCCAGGCCCCGGAACTGCACCGTCCGATCGGAGCCCTGGCCGCCCGCACCGAAGTTGACCGAATATATGCCAGTGGTGAGCATGCCGCCGCAGTGGCTGTCGGCGCCCAGAAAGAAGGTATGCCGGCGGCGAATACAATTACCGGTTCCCGCGAGGAGATCCTTGAAGACCTGAAAAGCTGGCTGCAGCCCGGCGATTGGGTTCTGGTGAAAGGTTCCCGGGGGATGGCGATGGAGAAGATTGTTGACGGCCTTAAAGAATGGGCCGGGGAAAAATAGGTTTCAGGTGTCAGGTGTCAGTGTTCAGCATATCAGATCCCTGACACCTGACACCTGAAACCTTAAGCTTCTGACAAGATGTTATCAGAAAAATGGCGCTAAACGACTAAACAGAAAAAATTATGCTTTACCACCTATTATACCCACTGCATACGACCTTTTCGGTATTAAACGTATTCCGCTATATTACGTTCAGGACCATTTACGCCAGTTTGACGGCATTTCTCATCTGCTTTCTGCTGGGCCCCTGGATGATCCGCAAACTGTCGAAAATGCAGATCGGGCAGTATATCCGGGATGACGGTCCCAAGACTCATCTTGGCAAGGCCGGCACCCCGACCATGGGCGGAACGCTGATCATTTTATCCGTCGTGGTCTCCATTCTTCTCTGGAGTGATTTGACCAATTTTTTTGTATGGATCACGCTGTTTGTGGTCGTCGGGTACGGATTGGTCGGATTTATAGATGATTATCTGATGCTGGTTAAAAAACGAAGCAAAGGTCTGGGGGTTCGCAGTAAACTGGTTTTGCAGGCCGTCATCGCTCTGATTGCCGGTCTTATGGTTTATGCCAGTCCTGACTTTTCAACCACGATTACCATCCCTTTTTTCAAAAATGCCACACCTGATTTCGGCTGGGGCTATATCATTTTCGCAGCCTTTGTCATTGTCGGCGCCTCTAACGCCGTAAATCTTACCGATGGCCTGGATGGCCTGGCTATCGGTCCGGTGATTGTCGCCGCGACGACCTATATGATTTTCGCCTATGTTGCCGGTCATGTCAAAATCGCCAATTACCTGCAGATTAATTACGTGCCCGGCAGCGGGGAGCTGGCAATTTTTTGCGGTGCCATAGCCGGTTCAGGACTGGGCTTTTTATGGTTTAACGCTTACCCGGCGCAAATTTTTATGGGCGATGTCGGTTCCCTCTCGCTGGGGGCTTTTCTGGGAATTGTTGCCGTCATAACCAAACAGGAAATATTGCTGGCGCTGGTTGGCGGCCTGTTTGTGATCGAGGCCTTATCGGTCATTTTTCAGGTCAGCTTTTTTAAAATGACCAGCGGTAAACGTATTTTCCGAATGGCGCCTTTGCACCACCACTTTGAATTAAAGGGCTGGCCGGAACCTAAAGTGATCGTACGCTTCTGGATCATTGCCATCGCACTGGCCCTGCTGGCCATGAGTACGCTGAAGCTCAGGTGATCAAAAGCGCGCAAGTAAGCGGAATTTTTAATTAGCTAGCATGTTGGAAACAGAGAAACATAAATCACCAAAATCTGACCGCCTCCGCTCTTCCTCAGGCCCTGCCCTCCTGCCAGGAAGAGCGGGGCGGTCAGTTTGGAAAAATTATTAATTGGACAATTAATTGAATATGGAGCTTGCTGAAAAAAATATTACCGTGGTCGGCCTGGGTAAAACCGGGATAGCCCTGGCTCGCTTTTTAAAAAAAAGAGGGGCAGTGGTCATTGTGACCGACCTGGCGGCCGAGAAAGATCTAGGACCCCATGTGCAGGAACTTCGTCAAATGGGCATCGCTTTGGAAGCAGGCCGGCACCGACCGGAAACATTTCAACATGCGGATCTCATCGTGTTGAGTCCCGGGGTGCCTCACACCATCGCACCAGTTGTCCGGGCCCAGGAAAGCGGTACGGTTGTGATGGGAGAAATAGAGCTGGCATCAAGATTCATCGCGGAGCCGATCGTGGCCGTTACCGGCACCAACGGTAAAACCACGACCACCGAGCTTCTGGGCGAGATGCTCAAACGATCCGGATTGGATGTATTCGTGGGGGGCAACATCGGCAATCCATTAATCGGCTATATCGACGAAGGCCGCAAAGCAGATGTGATTGTGGCAGAGATCAGCAGCTTCCAGCTGGATACCATCGATCGCTTCAGACCGCACATTGCCGTGCTGCTGAACATCACCATCGACCATCTGGACCGCTATCCGGATTTCGAAGCCTATGCCGCTTCCAAAATGCGGTTATTTGAAAATCAAACCGCAAGCGACATTGCTGTATTAAACGGCTCGGATCAGCTGGTGCGGTCGCTTACCAGGGATCTGAAAAATAAAAAGTTGATTTTCCCCCTAACCGGCGAAAATGAAGACGGTGCCGTCATCAACGGGAGCCATATCCGGTTTCATATAGACAATCCCGGGCCGCTTGATTCTAAAGGACAAAATCAATGGTCATTGGATTTATCCCAAATAAAGCTCCGGGGCCGGCACAATCTGGAAAACGCCTGTGCCGCCGGCCTGGCCGCCATTGCCGCCGGAGCCCGGCCCGAAGCCATTCAGGAAGCACTGAACCAATTCCACGGCGGGGCCCACCGGCTGGAATATCTGGAGACGATTGAGGATGTTGAATTTTACAACGACTCCAAGGCAACCAACGTGGATGCGGTCATCAGAGCGGTGCAATGTTTCAGCCAGCCGGTGATCTTAATCATGGGAGGCCTTGATAAGGGCAGTAATTTTGCGGCCCTCAGGGATATTTTTCGAGAACATATCAGAAGCCTGATCGTCATGGGCAAAGCTGCCGGCCTCATCCGGGGCGCCCTGGGAGATTTGACGCCCACAATATCGGCAACATCCATGGCGGATGCCGTCAAGCAGGCCCGCCAGGCAGCTTCCCCGGGCGATGTTGTTTTGCTGTCGCCCGGGTGTGCCAGTTTTGACATGTATGCCAGCTATGCCCAGCGGGGCGAAGACTTCCGCAAAGAAGTAATGAACCTTAAATGAAACAGGACACTGAACGCAGGGGAATCATGAGCCCTAAAAACCAGACATCAACTGCTGCGGCCTATGACATTCAACTGTTGTTTCCGGTCCTTTTCCTGGTAGGAATCGGGATCGTAATGGTTTACAGCGCCAGTTCGGCGGTAGCCTTAAAAAAATTCGGCTCGGATTACCTATTCTTAAAGAAGCAGGCAATTTTCGCCTTGATCGGCATTGTCGCACTGGTTGGCTGCCGGCACATTCCGTACCGCTGGTATCGACCGTTAACCTATCCATTACTGGCTCTGGCGCTTTTGTTTCTGATCGCCATCCAGGTAACTGATTTTGGCTATTCAGCCGGCGGCTCAGCACGATGGTTGCGGATCAGTTATTTAACTTTTCAACCGTCTGAATTTGCGCGATTCGCTCTGGTCGTCTTCCTATCCTATTCGCTGGAAAAAAAACGGGAAAAAATCAAAGCGTTTTCCATCGGTTTTGTGCCGCACATATTTGTATTCGGCGTATTTGCCTTATGTATTTTCCAACAGCCCGATTTTGGTTCGGTGGTCATCCTGGGCATTTTAACCTGGCTGATGATGTTTGTCGGCGGTGTGCGCTGCACCCACCTTTTTTTGTCACTCATCGCGCTGCTGCCGGTGGCTGTCATCTATCTGGTTAAAGCCCCGTACAGGGTAGAGAGGCTTTTGAGCTTTCTCAACCCCTGGAAATATCCAGCGGATGGAGGCTATCAGGTCGTGCATTCCCTGATGGCCTTCGGCACCGGGGGATTGTGGGGTACCGGAATCGGCAAGGGTTTCCAGAAGTTATTCTATCTACCCGAACCCCATACGGATTTTATTTTTTCGATTATCGGTGAGGAGTTCGGCCTGGCCGGGGTTTTAATCACCATCGGGCTTTACGGCCTGGTTCTTGTCAAAGGCATCCAGATTGCCCGCAATGCACCGGACACTTTTGGAGCGCTGATGGCTTTCGGACTGACAAGCGCCATGGGCCTTCAGGTTTGCATCAACATGGGGGTTGCCCTGGGCCTGCTGCCGACCAAGGGGCTCACCCTGCCCTTTTTAAGTTATGGCGGCACATCCCTGTTGCTGAATATGGCATCCATTGGGATTTTGATGAACATTAGTGCATCAAGGCGCCTATACGCGCCTTGATAGTTATTCGTTATTGGTTATTAGTTATTGGATGAAGAACATGCAAGCCCATAACTCACAACTTTTAGCTCATAGCTCACAACTTTTAGCTCATAGCTCAAAGCTCATAGCTCATAGTAATAAAATGATAAAATCCTTTGGACTATCAGCTATCAGCTATGAGCTATCGGATATAAGGCAATCAGACACCCAAACAGCGGGTATCGCCAATTCGGCTGAAAACAGTGTAAATCGCGCGCTTCGCATTGTTATTGCCGGAGGCGGAACCGGCGGGCATTTGTTTCCCGGAATTGCAATTGCCAGAGAATTTATGGCCCGAAATTCAGCGACCCGAATCATCTTTGTCAGCACCGGCAACCGGCTTGAAAAAGCCGTCCTGTCAAAGGCCGGTTTTGACCTTCGAAGCATTCAGGTGGCGGGAATTAAGGGCCGAGGGGTATGGAATCAAATTAAATCCGTTTTGAAAATCCCCGGGGCCACCCTGGCCGCCATGGGGCTTCTCAAAAATTTTTCTCCGGATCTGGCCATCGGCCTGGGAAGCTACTCAGCCGGACCGGTGGTCATCGGTGCCTGGCTGATGAGAATTCCCATAGCCATTCATGAACAAAATATATTGCCGGGAATTACCAATAGAATTTTAGGGCGTTTTGCAGATCGGATATACATTTCATTTGAAAATACCAAATCGAGGCTCAACCCCAAAAAAGTCAATTGGACCGGCAACCCGGTACGGCAGGAACTTTTAGAGAGCGCCGCTCGACCCGAAGACGGCACGGCACAGGATAACCGTCAGGGCCGGTTTACGGTTCTTATAATCGGCGGCAGCCAGGGGGCGCACAGGATTAACATGGCAATGATAGGGGCCCTGGAACACTTTCAGAATGACGAACGATTGCATTTCGTCCATCAAACCGGCGAAGCCGACGAAGCGGCTGTCAGTGACGCCTACCGGAAAAACAGAGTCAGCGCAGAGGTGCAGTCCTTTTTCGATAATATGGCCCGGCAGTATCGCCAGGCCGATTTGATTATTTGCCGGGCCGGGGCGACCACGGTGGCCGAAATCACGGCCCTGGGAAAAGCGGCGATTTTTATCCCCTTTCCCTTTGCTGCCGACAATCACCAGGTGCTAAATGCCGCCGATCTGGCCAGCGATGGTGCCGCTGAAATTGTTCTAGAAGAGCAACTCAGCAGCAAATTGCTCAGTGAAAAAATAGAAGATTACAGGGATCATCCGCAGACTTTAGAGGACATGGCCGCCAGGGCCAGGCGACACGGCAAACCTGCGGCCGCCAGAAATATTGTGGATGACTGTTACCGTTTATTGACTGCATGATGGAGCCTGGGCGATGCTCGCTATTGAATACTCAACCAGAGAATTTTTAAATATGCTGATCACCGTCCGGTGGGAGTGGCTTTTAGCCACGATTATTTTAACCGGCAAATTGCTCAAATCGCGGCTGGCCCGAAATGCACAACCCCTCCGGGGCGCCGGCTCCTCTGGTCCGGAGGCCATAACCCGTAACACGGAAGGCGTATCCCGCAACACGCAACACGGAACGCGCAACACAAAACTATGTACTTAAAAAAATACCATATCCATTTTGTTGGAATCGGCGGAATCGGAATGAGCGGAATTGCCGAATTGCTGCTCAATCTGGGCTATAAGGTATCCGGCTCCGATTTAAAGGCTTCGGACATCACCGAAAATCTGAAAACATTAGGCGGTAAAATTTTTATCGGCCACGGCGCGGATCAGATTAGCGGAGCGGATGTGGTGGTCATATCGTCGGCGGTCCAGGATGATAATCCTGAGGTCCTGGCAGCCGGGCAGGCATCCATTCCGGTCATCCCGAGAGCGGAAATGCTTGCCGAGCTCATGCGGCTAAAATACAGCGTGGCGATCGCCGGTGCCCATGGCAAGACCACCACCACCTCCATCGTCGCCTCGGTCCTGGCCCAGGGAGGCCTGGATCCGACCGTGGTCATCGGCGGCAAGCTGAAAAGCATCGGTACCAATGCCGTGCTGGGAAAGGGAGATTTCATTGTGGCCGAAGCCGATGAAAGCGATGGTTCCTTTCTAAAATTTTCTCCTGCCATTGCGGTGGTAACCAATATTGATCGTGAACACCTTGATTTTTATAAGGATCTAGATGCGATTAAATCTGTTTTCCTAGACTTTATCGACCGGATTCCGTTCTACGGTCTGGCTGTCCTTTGTCTGGACAACGAATCGATCCAGGATTTAATCCCTAAAATAAAGAAACGCTATACCACCTATGGCATGAGCACCCAGGCCGATTTCCAGATCCGGGATGTGGCTTTTGATAAAAGACGCAGCCGTTTCAGTGTTCACCGGGAAGGCCAAAAACTCGGTGACATAACGTTGAATCTGCCGGGTCTTCACAACGTCTACAATGCCACCGCCAGCATTGCCGTAGGCATCGAGCTGGATGTGCCGTTTGCAGCCATCAAAACCGCCCTGGAAACCCTTGAAGGGGTTCAACGCCGACTCGAAATCAAGGGGGATGGGAACGGAATTACAGTGGTGGACGATTACGGCCATCATCCGACTGAGATAAAAGCCACCCTGGCGGCCATCGAAAAGTGCTGGCCGGATAGCCGCAAAGTCGTAGTGTTTCAACCCCACCGTTACAGTCGCACCCAGGCGTTGTTTGATGATTTCACGCGTTCCTTCTACCAATCCGATGTCCTGCTGGTATTGCCGATCTATTCTGCCGGGGAAAAGAAGATCGGGAAATTATCGGGCCGAGATCTCTGCGAAGGAATTAAAGCCCATGGGCATAAAGAAGTCTTTTGGGCAACCGATGCGCAAAAGGCCCTCACTTATTTAAAGGATAACTTAAAGCCGGGAGACCTGCTGCTGACCCTGGGTGCCGGAGATGTCTGGAAAGTGGGTGAGCAGCTGTTGCAGGCATTGAAGCAAAAATGAAAATCCAGCCGGCAGAGAAAGCGCCGTTTGAGGTTAAAAGTGTCAAGACGCAGAAAATCGCAAAAAAATACCCATGGGGGCCTTAGGGGCGCCGGGCGGTTTAAATTTATTGACCGTTTCATCTCGGGTTTCAAGTTTATGATGGCTATCGCAGCCGTGGGGGTCGTCACCGGCTCATTCATTCTGGTGCATGATCTGCTGACGCAGTGCGACTATTTCAGCGCCCGGCAGCTGACCATCGAGGGGATGCGGCGATTGACCAAAGAACAGGTCGCACAGCAGGCCGGCGTTCATAGCGGTATTAACATTCTGTCAACAAATTTGACCCTGGTCCGGAAGCGCTTGCGGGCCTATCCCTGGATCGCGGAAGCTGAGGTCAGCAGGCAAATTCCGTCCGGCCTGACCATTATCGTCAAAGAGCACACCGCGCTGGCCATAGTTGATCTGGGGCAAAAATACCTGATTAATACGCACGGTGAAATATTTAAAGAATGGGATTCATCAGATCCAAAAAATCTGCCCGTGGTCAGCGGCCTCGACCTATCGGACCTGACCGTGTACGGCCGGACCGAACCGTCACAGCCCGGCAGCGACAAAGAACGCTCGGCACCGTACAGGGCAGTGATGCGGGTATTACAGCTGGGTGAAAAAAATGGAAGCATTTTGCCGAATCGAATCGTTAAACAAATCCGTGTCGATCGGCAAATTGGTCTCACCGTTCATGCTTTTGAGCGGGGCACGCCCATAAATCTTGGGTACAGCGATTATGCCGACAAGTATCGCATGCTGTCTAATTTGTTTTCGTATTTAAAGCAACATCGAAGCATATCAGATTTTGATCGCATTGATCTGAATAATTTGCAGCGAGTGGTGGTTAATCCTATCAGAATTGAATCCCGGATCAAGGGATCATAAGGAGGGCCAGTATGCAGCGACAACAGGATGTTATCGTGGGTCTTGACATCGGAACGACCAAAATCTGCGCTGTGGTAGGGGAAATGTCCGGATCGGATATCAACATCATCGGTATCGGAACGCATCCTTCCGTCGGATTACGCAAAGGCGTCGTCATTAACATCGAGTCAACGGTGGAGTCTATTAAAAAGGCGGTGGAAGAGGCCGAGCTCATGGCCGGTTGTGAGATTTCCTCGGTATGCGCCGGAATTGCAGGCGGACATATCACCGGTTTCAACAGCCGTGGAATTATTGCCATCAAAGGGCCGGAGATCACCGAAAATGATGTTGAACGGGTTATCGACGCCGCCCGGGCGGTGGCGATCCCCATGGATCGTGAAGTCATCCACGTTCTGCCCCAGGAATTTATAGTTGATGACGAGCCGGGGATTCAAAACCCGGTCGGAATGGCCGGTGTTCGATTGGAGGCCAAAATTCACATCGTCACCGGTGCCGTGGCATCGGCCCACAACATCGTTAAATGCGCCAATCGCTCCGGCCTCGATGTCAGCGATATTGTCCTGGAGTCCCTGGCATCCGGAGAGGCCGTTCTGACGGACGAGGAAAAGCAGCTGGGCACCGCCCTTCTGGATCTTGGCGGAGGAACCACCGACCTGGCAATATTTTCCGGAAAGAATATCAAACACACCTTTGTTCTGGCTCTGGGCGGCAACAACCTGACCAATGATATCTCCATTGGCCTGCGGGCGCCCCAGGCCGAAGCCGAAAAAATTAAAAAGAAATACGGCACCTGCATCACCAGCGATATCAGCAGTGATGAAACCATCGAGGTCCCGGGCATGGGTGGCCGCGCCCCCCGGAAACTGCGGCGACAGATCCTTGGAGAAATCCTCGAACCTCGCTTGGAGGAAATTTTTGAGTTGATCAACCGGGAAATCTATCGTGCCGGAATGGAGAAGGCTATAAATTCCGGAATGGTCCTGACCGGCGGGACATCACTGCTGGATGGTGTTGCGGAAGTTGCCGAATCTATTTTCAACCTGCCCACCCGCCTGGGAAAACCCCAGGGGATCAAAGGGCTGGTGGACGTGGTCAACAATCCCATGTACGCCACCGGCGTAGGATTGGTTTTATTCGCCGCGCGTCACCGGGATTCGAAAAAGTTCAGAATTCGCGATAAAAACATATTCAATCGGGTAATGACCCGGATGAAGCGGTGGTTTCAAGAGGTAGT
>Ga0210133_1000083_pt1 | contig 33923 bp, 25 predicted proteins | sample Joice_ThreeSqC_D_2_FD_184874 | JGI IMG/M metagenome (GOLD analysis project Ga0210133, IMG submission 184874) | Wetland microbial communities from San Francisco Bay, California, USA, that impact long-term carbon sequestration - Joice_ThreeSqC_D1... | ecosystem: Environmental > Aquatic > Marine >...
GGCCTCTGCCCATCGCGACGCGCTCACACGCGCGCCGCTCTCGATCCCGCTCGAGATCGATCGCGCGATCGGAGATGGACGCGTCCTGCGCGATCCAGAGGTCCTTGCGAGCTATTCGCGCGACGAAAGCGAGGCCGAGCCGGTGCTGCCGGGCGTGGCCGTACCTGACGAGCCGGAGCAAGTCTGTATCACCGAAGGGTGGCAGGTGAAGCCGTCGCCGCAATCGGCGTCCACGTTGCACGGCTGCTGCCACTTGTAGGCGCAACGCAAGGTCGTGTCGGTGCAGATCACTGGTTCGGGCGTAATCTCCCCGGCGTCGCAGCCGGTGGTGGGATCGCACTTGACCGGGACCGGCGCCGTCCCGGTGCAGGTGCTATTCGGCTGGGTCTTGCAAACCATGTCCGTTGCGCAGTCTGCGGCGCTCGCACAAGCGGCGAGTTGGCAGGTCATGGGACTGGCGCCGATGGGCGGCGAGACGCAAATGCTTCCAGCATCACCGTTGGTGCAGATGGTGGGCGAGGTGGTCGCGGTCGTGTCCGTCTGACAGCTCAACCCTTTGCCGCAGTCCGCGTCCGTATTGCAGGTCTGGGCGCGGCCGAGGCCGGGCGCCATGAGGATGGTGGCGAAAGTGGTGAATCCCACGATGAGCTTTGCAGACGGCATGGTTTCTTCCTTTGGCTTTCAGTTTGCGACTCCCACATGTGGAGTCCAGCATTTCGTGTGCCAGGCGCCGTGGGCAGGGAAGGCCCAGATTCCCAAATGATTTCGCCGTGGCGCGGGCGTGCTGCTTCAGATTTCTGAGGCACGCCGTCGCCGGAGTGCCGTGGACCGGCCCGTCAAATCGAATTCGCAAGGTGGAGCCGGGCAGCATTGTAGAGTCAACCCACCGACATGACCGCCCATCGCTCCATGGCACTTCGATGCATCGGCGGAGTCTGCTTGGTGCTTGCCCTCGCCGCCGAGGCTCGTTCCGCCACCCCGAAGTTCCACGGCACGAGCCAGGCAGTACCCCAGGCGATAGCCGAGCGCATGCAACGGTACTCTTGGCGGAAGGGCTGCCCCGTGCCCATCGCGGACCTCGCTTACCTGCGATTGTCCCACTACGGTTACGACGGAGCCGTTCACGAGGGTGAGCTGGTGGTGCACAAGGATCTCGCCACCGAGGCACTGGCCGTGTTCAAGACCCTGTTTGCTCAGCGCTTCCCCATCGAGAAGATGCGCCTCATCGACGCATACCAAGGCGACGACGACCGCTCGATGGCCGACAACAACACCTCGGGCTTCAATTGTCGGCCGGTGGCGGGAAAGCCCGATGTCTACTCCAAGCACAGCTACGGTCGCGCCATCGACGTGAACCCGTTGACGAATCCAATGCTCGTCTCCGGCAAGGTCTTTCCGCCAGCAGGCGCAAGGCACGCGAGCCGGCGCAGGAGCGCCCCCGGCATCCTGCGCGAGAGGGATAGGGCGGTTAGCGCATTCACTCGCCGAGGCTGGACCTGGGGAGGGGACTGGGTCTCGATGAAGGACTACCAGCACTTCGAAAAGTGAGTGTGCATTGCAGCACTCGGCCCGGCCGAATGTCGCGCACGGGGCTTGCCCTTTGCTTCCGCTGACAGGATCATGTCCGCCGCCATGATACGGGGAAAGAAAGTGGTTGTGGTCATGCCCGCCTACAACGCCGGCAAGACGCTTAAGACCACCTGTGCCGAAGTGCCCATGGACATCGTTGACGAGATCATCCTCGTCGATGACGCCAGCCGCGACGAGACGGTGGAGGTGGCCAAGGAGCTGGGCCTCAGGACCGTCGTGCATCCCAGCAACCGCGGTTACGGGGGCAATCAGAAGTCCTGCTACAAGACCGCTCTCGATGCTGGCGCGGACATCGTCGTCATGCTCCACCCCGACTACCAGTACACGCCCAAGCTGGTGTCCGCCATGGCATACATCCTGGAGTCCGGGCTCTACGACGTGGTGCTTGGGTCGCGCATCCTGGGCGGCCAGGCGCTCAAGGGCGGCATGCCCCGGTACAAGTACATCAGCAACCGCTTTTTGACCATGGCCCAGAACCTCCTCATGGGCGCCAAGCTATCGGAGTACCACACGGGATACCGCGCCTTCACGCGAAAGGTCTTGGAGAGCGTCCCCATCGAGCAAAACTCCGACGATTTCGTGTTCGATAATCAGATGTTGTCGCAAATCCACTTCATGGGTTTCTCCATTGCCGAGGTCACCTGCCCGGCCAAGTACTTCGAGGAGGCCTCCTCCATCAATTTCCGGCGCAGCCTGCGTTATGGGCTTGGGTGTCTGTGGACGGCCCTTCAATTCCGCTTGACCAAGATGGGCGTCTACCGCGCCAAGCTATTCGCCAAGTAGACGGATGCGGTCGGCGCGGGGGCGGCTGGCGCGGGGATTTCTCTTGTGGGCCGGAACCCCAACCAGCACAATACGTGCGTACCTCGCGTTCCCGCGCGGCCCGGGACGCGCGAGCGGGCAGAGGCGCTCGGCCCGCCCGGTAGTGGCCGCGGGCGGCAGGACGTCTCGATGCAGATGACGACACGGTGGCTCCCTGTAGTAGCGCTGCTGCTGGTCCCGCTCGCGTGCACGGTCAACACCACCGGGCTCGGCGCCTTTGTCCCCGGTGGCACGGGCGGAACCGGTCTCGGCAGCGGAGGCGGGGGTGGGATCGTTTCCACGGGCGGCGCGAGCCTGACCGGCGGCATCACCGGAACCGCGGGTGTCTCGGCCACGGGTGGGGCCCTGGTCACGGGGGGCATGCCGGCATCCGGCGGGGTCGTCGTCACCGGGGGCACGCCAACGACCGGCGGGGTCAGTGGAGACGGGGGAGGGGTGGCGACCGGCGGGGTCAGCGCAGACGGGGGAGGGGTGGCGACCGGCGGGGTCAGTGCAGATGGGGCAGGGGTGGCGACCGGGGGCGCCACGACCACTGGCGGGGCCGGCGGCAGCGGGGGCGTTGCGCTTCTCGATGGTGGCAATCCTCTCGATGCCAGTGCGGATTCCGGGCCGGTGGCGACTCCGGCAACGATTTGCGCAGACCATGGCGGGGAATATGCCTCTGGCACCTGCGCCTTCGACTGTACCGTGCAGGGCACATGCAACGGTGCGGTAACCTGCCCCCTCAACCAGCCCTGCCAAGTCACCTGCGGGCCCGCCGGCTGCCTGGGGGGCGTCGATTGCTCGCAGGCCTCGAATTGCAACATCGCCTGCGGCGAGGCGGGATCCTGTGCCGGGCCCATTCAATGCGGCGGCAGCGAATGCACCGTGACCTGTGCCGGGGGCGCCAGTTGCGCCACCGGGCTGACCAGCGTCGCTGCCAGAACTCAGATCACTTGCAGCGGCACCGACAGCTGCTTCTCGGCCGTGAACTGCTCGGGCAACCAGTGCGGCATCACCTGTGGGGGCGTCCGTTCCTGCGCGGGTGGCATCAATACCAGCGCAGCCGCCAACGTGGTCCTGTGCTCGGGCCGGAACTCCTGCGCGGGCGAGATCAACTGCAGTGGCTCGACCTGCACGGTCACCTGCACCGGGGCCGGGGCGAACAACTGCGCGGGCGGTGTCAACTGCAACGCGGGCGGCGGGACCTGCCCGTAGGTGGCCCACCCGTCCTAGGTTTTGCGTGCCATGGGGCTAGCTTCCCGGCTGCGGCACGCGCGGGATCGGTGTATGGTTTGTCGACTTCAAGGGGCAGACCCCTAGGAATCTGGCGTACGTTCCCATAAGATCGAACAGCAGCACGCTTGCACATGGAAGGCTTTCCGCGACGCTTCGGTGGGTATGTCTTGGTCAAGCCCCTGGCGCGCGGGGGTATGGGAGCACTGTACCTCGCCCTTCACGGGAATCGCGGCATGGAGAAGTTGTGCGTGGTCAAGACCGCGCTCCCGCACCTGGTCGAGAAGGGTTATCTCCAGCGCTTCAAGGACGAGGCCAAGGTCGTGGTGCGGCTGTCGCACGGCAATTTGGTCGGCGTGTTCGACGCGGGCCAGGTCAAGGGCGAGATCTACCTGGGCATGGACTTCGTCGAGGGCAAGGACTTGCGCGCGGTGTGGAACCGGTGTGCTCAGAAGGGCGTCGCATTTCCGCTGCCGGTCGCCGTGCAGATCGTCAAGGAGCTGGTGCGTGGGCTGGGCTACGCCCACTCCTTCGAGGGCTTGAAGCTCGTGCACCGGGATGTCTCGCCACCCAACGTGCTCCTGTCCTATTCGGGCGAGGTCAAGCTGACCGACTTCGGGCTCGCCACCTCGACCCTCAAGCTCGAAAAGACCGCACCGGGCGTCGTCTACGGCAAGGTCAGCTACATGTCGCCCGAGCAGGCCCGCGGCGAGCCGCTCGACGGTCGCACCGATCTGTACGCGGCGGGTGTCATTCTCTGGGAGTTGCTCACCGGAAGGCAACTCTTCGCCCCGGCCCAGCGTCCGCCCGGCGAAGCGCCGGAGGACGATCTCCTCGAGCGCGTGCGCCACCCGCAGATCGTGCCGCCTTCGCAGAAGGCGAGCCGCGTGCCGCGCGAGCTGGATCTCCTGGTGATCAAGGCCCTGGCTCCGCGGCCGGAGGATCGCTTTCAAAGCGGCGAGGAGTTCCGCTCGGAGCTGGCCGCCTTTCTCGCCAAGGCAGCGCCGGCGATGGACGGACACCAAGTCGCGCGCTTCCTGCGCGAGCTCTTCAGCGAGATGATGGCCAAGGAGCGCGCCGAGCGCCACGATCTGGTGCGCGAAGGTGCCGCCTTGCTCGATGGCTTTACCAGCGCGCACCGCGAGCGCATCACGCCCTTGCAAACCGAGGCGCAGGTGGACGGCCTGGGCGAGCGTATCGCCACGGCGCCTCTCGGCCGACCTGGCGGTGGCGATGCTCCGGTGACGCCCAAGCCCCTCGAAGAAGGTTCCCGCATGGTGGGGGCGCTGCTCTCCGGCCGCTACCAGATCAAGCGTCTGTGCGGCGAGGGGGGCATGGGCCGCGTGTACGAGGCCGAGCACATCGAGATCGGCAAGCGCGTGGCCATCAAGGTTCTGCACCCGGCGTACTCGCGCACGCCGGATCTGGTCGAACGCTTCCGGCGCGAGGCGCGCGCGGCTTCGCGCATCGAGCATCCCAACGTCGTCAACGTCACCGACTTCGGCACCACCATCGACGGTTCGCTCTTCTTCGTCATGGAGTACATCGAGGGCATCGAGCTCGGGCTGCTCATCCATCGCGAGGGTCCCTTGGCCGTGGTGCGCACCCTGCGCATTGCTGGCCAAATGTGCGAAGCGCTGCAGGCCGCGCATGACGTCGGCGTGATCCACCGCGACCTCAAGCCAGAGAACATTCTTCTGCTCGGTCTCGGCGGCCCCAACCGCGCGGCGTCGAGCAGTCAGTCGAGCCCCGGTCTCGATCAGCGCGAGGCGAGCGAGTTCGTCAAGGTGCTCGATTTCGGCATCGCCAAGAGCGCCGAGGTCGAGGACCAGCCGAAGCGCGGCAAGCGCCTTACCCGACCGGGCGTGGCCATGGGCACCCCGGAGTACATGGCGCCAGAGCAGGCCGCCGGCCATCCCGCGGATCCACGCTCCGACATCTACGCCGTGGGCTCCATCATGTACGAGATGTTGACCGGTACCGCGCCCTATGACGGCGACAACGTGATGGAGGTGTTGCACAAGAAGGCGAACGAGCCGCCACGGCCTCTCATCGAGCTGCGGCCGGGACTGCTGCCGGCGATGGTGGACCTGGTCGAGCGCGCCATGGCCCGATCCCCCGAGCAGCGCCCGCAGAGCATGGGCGAGCTGGCCTACGAGATCCGCGGCATCGAAAGCGCTCTTCTCATGACGCCGCCCCCGGCCCTTTTGCCGTCCACCAGCACCTCGTCGCGCGACGACAGCCAGGGTAGCTACCAGGCCGTGTTCTCCGAGCCGTCGGCGACGCACGTGGTTCGCTTCTTCAACGACCGTCGACCCCTGTACATTGCGGCCGGGATTGCCGCCGTCTTGCTCTTGGGGGTGGGGATGCTGTTCATCGGCCGGGCCCGGCAGGACAAGCCGGCGAACGCGCTCGCGTCCGTGTCCGCGGCCACCCTTCCCAGCGCCCAGCCGGCGACTCCGCCCACGGTGCCGGTCTTGCTCGCGCTTCCGCCCGTTCTCGACGCCAGCTTCGAGGTGCCGCCGGCTCCTCCCGCGGAGCCCGCCGCGCAACCGGCCGACGAGAACGGCGATAGCACGCGGCGCGAACCAAGCGCTCGCGCCAGCCGGTCGGGATCTGCCGTGGGCAAGCAAATCGACGAGAGTCTGCAAGAGGCCCAGCAGCTCCTTCATGCCCAGCGCTACGAGGAAGCGCGCGCCGCCTTCAGGAAGCTCCTGGCCGTGAGGCAGACCAAGGGAGCAGCGGCGGCGGGGCTGGCCAAGATCGCCTTCCAGGAGAAGGACTACAAGACCGCCGTGGAGCGGGCCAAGACCAGCGCTCGCCTGGGTGGAGGCGCCGAGGCGCGCGTGATGATGGGGGACGCCTACTTCAAGCTCGAGAAGTTCGAGGAAGCCAAGAAGGCCTACACCGAGGCGATCAAGCTCGATCCCAACAACCTCGCGGCCGGGCAAGGGCTGCGGCTGCTCGAAAGGCAGTAATTGCGGTGAAATAGGCGACGCTCCCGGTGCGCCGATAAGATACGCTGTTGCAAGCGATGGCCACCGGCTACCCGCGGCAATTCGGCAAATACGTCCTGCTCAAGCCCTTGGCGAAGGGCGGGATGGGAGAGATCTACGTGGCGGCGCTGGGCCAGCTCGACGGGTTCGACAAACTGTGCGTGATCAAGAAGGTCATCCCGGAGAAGGCGGACGCGGGCAAGGCCAAGCGCTTCCTCGATGAGGCCAAGGTGGTGTTGCGGCTCACGCACTCCGGGCTGGTCAACACCTTCGACGCCGGACAGGTCGAGCGCGAATTCTACATCGCCATGGAGCTGGTCGAGGGCAAGGACCTGCGAGAAGTGTGGAACCGTTGCGTGCGGGTCAAGCACCGCATCCCGCTCGAAGTCGCGCTGCAGGTAGCGCGCGAGGTGGCGCGCGCGCTTTCCTATGTACACAACTACGGCGAGCTCAACCTGGTTCACCGCGACGTGGCCCCGCCCAACATCATGCTCGCCTACAACGGCGACGTGAAGCTCACCGATTTCGGACTGGCCAGAAGCGCGCTCAAGGAGGAGCACACCCAGCCTGGTGTGGTCTTCGGGCGAGCGGCTTACCTGGCGCCCGAGCAGGCACGTGGCGAGGTCGCCGATCCGTGCACCGACGTCTACTCGCTGGCAGTGGTGCTGTGGGAGTTGCTCACGGGACACCAGTACCTGCAGATCGCCGGCCTCGATCCCGCAGCCGCGCTCGCGCTGGTCCGCCATCCCAAGCCGGCACCGCCATCGTCGCGGGCGCCCTGGGTGACGCCGGCGCTCGACAGCGTGATCATGCGGGCACTGGCCGTCGATCGCAGCAAGCGCTTCCCGAACGCGGAGGAATTTCGCTTGGCGCTCTCCGACGCCATCGCGGAGGCGGCACCACGTACCGACGCGGCCCGTGTGTCCGAGCTGATGCACGCCATCTACCGCAAGGCCATCGCGGAAGAATCGGCCGAGCGCGAGCGATTCATCAAGGAGGTTCTGCCATCCTTCCGGGCCACGAACACGCCGGCGCCGGAGGAGGCGGTATCGCCAGCGCCACCGGCCGAGGCGGCCGCGCCCAGCGTGGTCGAGGTGGAGGCACGCAGGCGGGCCAAGCGCGAGGCGGCGCTCAAGGTGCTGGCGGAATTGGCCGCCGAGGATGGACCTGCGTCTTCACACAAGTAGGTCCGACCGTTGACCGTCATGAAGGCCGAACCACTTCCGCGTGTCGCTGTGGTGACGGTCTTGTACCGTTGCGAGAAGTTCATGCACGGCATGATCGAAAGCATCGCAGCGGTCGACTACCCGCGCGAACGGTTGGAGCTCCATCTGGTGGACAACGGCGCGGGCGACGGAAGCCTGGCTGTCGCGCGACAGGAGATCGAACGACTTGGCGACCGCCTGCCCGATGTGCAGATCCACGAGCCCGGTAGCAACCTGGGCTTCGCGGCCGCCAACAACCTCGCCCTTCGCGCGGCCATCGAGCGCGGGGTCGACTACGCATTCCTGCTCAACCCCGACGCCACCTTCGAATCCGGAGCCCTTCGGGAAGCGGTGGCCGTCGCCGAGAGCACGGAAGACGTCGGGTCGGTGCAGTCGCTGCTGGTGCTGGGCGGCGATCCCGAGGTAGTGAATACCAGCGGCAACCATATCCACTTCCTGGGTTTCGGCTACGTGGGCGGCTACCTGGGGGCGCGCGCCGCAGTGCCGGCCGGGCCGCGCGACATCGCCTTCTCGTCGGGGGCCTGCGTGCTTGTGCCCGTGCCCGTGCTCGAGCAAGTGGGCCTCTTCGACGAGACCCTGTGGCTGTACCACGAGGATCTGGACCTCGGCTGGCGCATCCGGCTCGCCGGACGTCGCAACCTGGTTGCTCCGTCGAGCGTATGCCGGCACCACTACGAATTCTCGCGCGCGAAGTCCAAGTGGTACTGGATGGAGCGCAATCGCTGGATCGTGGTGCTCAAGAACTATCGGCTCGCCACCATCCTGCTCCTGCTACCGGCCATGGTCGTCGCCGACGTCGGCTTGCTCCTGATGGCAGCCAAGGCGGGGTGGCTGGGCGCGAAGGTGCGCTCGTTGCTGTGGTTCGCGCGTCCCTCGTCCTGGCTCACCCTGTGGCGCGGCCGGCGTGCCATCGCGGAGATCCGCCGCGTGCCCGATCGCGAGCTTCTGCGACACTTCACCGCGGTCATCGACTACCCCGACTTTCGCGGCCCCATCGTCACCAAAGCGATCGAGCCGGTGTGGAAGGTGATGTTGGCGATACTGCGCCGGCTGGTGCGCTGGTAGCTGGTCTTCGCTCGGGCGGGGTGTGCGTGGCCGAAGGCGGCGCGACCGGATGGGCCAGCAACTCGTAGCGCATGTTGCGCCGCCGGGGCACGAATCCCGCCGCCCGCACCTGACGCTCGATGTCCTCGGCCGACAACATCCACACCGCGCCGGCCTGGGACACCACGTTCTCTTCGATCATGGCCGAGCCGAAGTCGTTCCCGCCGAAGCGCAGGGCTACCTGGCCGATGGCCGGTCCCATGGTGGGCCACGACACCTGCAGGTTGGGGAAATTGTCGAGATACAGGCGCGACAGGGCAAAGACGCGTAGATAGCGACCGGCCGTGGTGTCGTCCGCAAGCCGCATCCGTGTGCCCTCTGCCTGGAACGGCCAGCAGATGAACGCCGTGAAGCCGGAGGTTCGGTCCTGCAGCGCGCGCAGCTTGTCCAGGTGGGCGACGATGTGCTCGGGCGTCTCGCCGAAGCCGAAGACCATGGTCGCGGTGGTGCGCAGCCCCAGGGCGTGCGCCTCGCGCATGACCGCCAGCCAGGTATCCGTCGAGCACTTGAGCGGCGAAATGCGCCGCCGGATCTCGTCGTCGAGGATCTCCGCCCCGCCGCCGGGCACGCTGTCGAGTCCGGCGGCAACTAGGCGTTCGAGCACCCGGCGGATGGGGAGATTCTCCAGGCGGGAGATGAAGCTGATCTCCTCGGGCGACAGCGCGTGAAGCGCTAGGGGGAAGTTGGACTTGGTCCAGCGGAAGAGATCCTCGTAGTAGGTGAGCGGCAGGTCGGGGTTGACCCCGCCCTGAAGCAAGATTTGGATGCCGCCCATGGCAACCGTTTCGGAGAACTTGTGGGCAAGCTCCAGCCGCGACAGGGTGTGGGCCTCGGGGCTCTTGCGTGGCCGGAAGAAATTGCAGAACTTGCAGGCAGTGACGCAAAGGTTGGTGTAGTTGACGTTGCGGTCGATGATGTACGTCACGACGTTGCCGGGATGAAGCGCCTGACGTCGTTCATCCGCCGCGCGTCCCAGGTCGAGAAGCGGCGCCTTCGTGTACAGACGAAGCGCTTGGTCCGGAGCCAGACGCTCGCCCGCCGCGGCCGCGGCAAGCAGGGTATCGAGCGATTTGGCAGCGCCGCCTCTTTCGCGGCGCGGACGGGCCGCCGCCGGCTCGCACGTCGAGGTGTAGGCAAGATCGAAGAAACGCGGTCGTACCGACACCGTCGAGCCCTCCGCTCGGCCCAGCTGGTCGAGCAGCGCAGCTAGGCCGGACAATTCCTGCGCACCCAGCCGGTAGGTCATGGAGCTGGCCAGGAAGGCCTGGTATCTCGCCGCGAACCCCGCCTTGTGCTTGGCCTGGGCGGCGGCGATGTCGGGTAGGTGGGCAAGGCCGAAGTCTCGACTTTGCGCGAGAAGCTCTGCGTGTTGCCAGCCGGCTGCTCCATTGCGGCCAACCCACAGCGCAGAAACGAAAGGCAGGCCATGCTGCTCGCACCAGTCACTCACCGAGCCGGGCAGGGGGCCAAGCAGGGGTTCGTCATCGCTTGCATGCATGGATGTCGTGCGAACCGTGGCGACGCCAGGCACGATGCGTAGGTCGAGGCCGGGGTCAAGGAGCAGCGTTCGCAAGCACACACTCGGCAGAAGTGCGAGATCGGCGTCACCGGAGGTGAGGAGGCTGACGCAACCCTGGGGTGAATCGACGATGAGATCGAGCTCGTTGGCCAGAACTCCGCTCTCGATGCCGTAGATGAGCGGACGCGCGCTCAGGAATGGGACGGCGGCCAGCCGCAACCGAGTCTTCACGCCTCGACCTCTTGCCGCAAAGGCTTCGGGCGGCGATAGGGCCGGCTGCTCCGCAGGGCCTCACCTTCGGCCAGCACGTTGTACAGCGTGTCGCGTTCGGCGGGCACGCGGCCGGCCTGCTCGATGAGGTGGACCAACTCACGCACCTCGAGGCGTTCCGGCGTGTCGGCCCCGGCCATGTGGTAGATGCGCTCCTCCTGCACGGTTCCGTCGAGATCGTCGGCGCCGAACCACTGCGCGGTCTGCGCGGTCTTGAGTCCCAGCATCACCCAGTAGGCCTTGATGTGGGGGATGTTGTGCAAGAGCAGACGCGCCACCGCGAAGGTGCGTAGGTCCTCGACACCCGTCGGGGCAGGCAAGCGAGACAGGTCGTTGTCCTCGGGGTGGAAGGCCAGCGGGATGAAGCACTGGAAGCCGCCGGTCTCTTCCTGCAGGGCGCGCAAGGCGAGCAGGTGATCGACACGTTCCTCGTCAGTTTCGATGTGGCCGTAGAGCATGGTGCAGTTCGAACGCAGCCCCATGCCGTGCGCGGTCCGATGCACGTCGAGCCACTGCTCGGCGTCGCACTTGTCGGCGCAGATCTTGCGACGAACCCTTTCCGCGAAGATCTCGGCCCCGCCGCCCGGCAGCGAATCCAGGCCCGCCGCGCGCAAGCGTTGCAGCACCACGGGTACCGCCATGCCGAAGTGCTGGGCAAAGAAGTGGATCTCGACCGCGGTGAAGGCCTTGAGATGAACCGCAGGCGCCAGGCGCTTCAAGCCCGCGAGGAGCTCCGTGTAGTAGGAGAAGGGCAGGCCGTCGTTGAGGCCGTTGACGATGTGAATCTCGGTGATGGGATCGCCGGCCGCCAGGCGCTTGCGCAGGCGCCCCCACGCCTCGTCGAGCGACATGGTGTAGGCACCTTCATCGCCCGGCTTCGTGCGCGCGAAGGAGCAGAAGCGGCAGCTGGCCAGGCAGACGTTGGTCGCGTTGATGTGCATGTTGCGGTTGAAGTAGGTGCGCTGGCCGTGGCGGCGCTCGCGCACCTCGTTGGCGAGCTGGCCGAGCTCGATGAGGTTGGGATGGCGAAACAGCGCCAGCCCATCCTCCCGGTCGAGAGGTTCCCCGGCACACACCTTGTCTCGGATTCGGGCAAAACGCATGGCACCCATCGCAGCCTGCACGTGCAATGTAGCAGGCACAATCACGTGTGCCAATCGGCTCGAATCAGAAGCGGAGGAATTTAGTCAGCTTTTGGCGGAGCAGGGTTGCACCGCGGACGGCGCCGGATCATGGTCAAGGGGTGACGTCCATCTTGCCAGGCGCCGAACCTTTTCCCGCCGAGCTGCAGGCGCGGCTGGACTCGGCATGGGCCGAGCATGAGGTCAAGCACGGTCGCAGTCACGCCATTGCAGAGGACGGGGGATCTCGCTACGTGAACCGGCTGGCCTTGGAGGGTAGTCCCTACCTGAGGCAACACGCCCACAATCCTGTCAACTGGTATCCCTGGGGCGACGAAGCCTTCGCGGCGGCGCAAAGTCAGCGACGGCCGGTCTTCCTGTCCATAGGCTACTCCACCTGCCACTGGTGCCACGTGATGGAGGACGAGTCCTTCGCAGATCCGGCCATCGCCGCCTTCTTGAACGCCCACTACGTTGCCATCAAGGTCGACCGCGAGGAGCGGCCCGACATCGACGCCGTGTACATGCGCGCGGCCCAGGAGCTGGGAGGCGGAGGTGGGTGGCCGCTGTCGGTCTGGCTGACGGCGGACCGGCGGCCCTTCTTCGCGGGGACCTACTTCCCGCCCCGTGCCGGTGTACGGGGCGCGACCATCGGTCTTCTCGAAATCCTGACAGAATTGGTCCTGGTGTATGACGAGGACCAGGCGCGCGTGCACGCTGTTGCGCGGGAGGTGGTGGAGGCGGTGCGTGCCAGCATGCAGAGCGGGCGGGATAGCGCAGCGCCCACCTTTTCGCTGTCCGCCGAACGCGAAGGCCGAGGGCTCGTGGCGGCCGCGGTCGAGGCATGCCGCACCGGCTTCGACGAAAGGCACGGCGGCTTGCGCCTGCAACAGAAGTTTCCCTCCCACGTGCCGATTCGGCTTTGCTTGCGCCATCATCTGCGCACCGGGGACGCCCACGCCTTGCACATGGCCGTGCGCACCCTGGAAGGCATGGCCGGCGGCGGTATCTACGACCATCTTGCCGGCGGCTTTCACCGGTACGCCACCGACCCAGGCTGGCAGGTTCCGCATTTCGAGAAGATGCTCTACGACAATGCGCTGCTCGTCGTGGCGTACGCGGAGGCGTGGCAGGTCACCAAGCGACCGGACTTCGCCCGCGTCGTGCGCGAGACTTGCGATGAGCTGCTGGCGACCTTCGCTTCCCGGCAGGGCGGTTTCTGGAGCGCCACCGACGCGGACTCCGAGGGAGTAGAGGGGCGGTACTTCGCGTGGAGCGAGGCGGAGATTCGCGCCGTGCTCGGACCGGGTGATCAAACCGAGCTGTTCCTGCGCCACTACGGAGTCAGCGCGGCTGGAAACTTCGAGCTGGGCAACATCCTGCACGTGCCACGTTTAGAGGAGGACCTGACCGAGCGGTTGGCGCCCAGCCGGGCCAAGTTGCGCCAGGCACGCGGGCTGCGCGTGCCCCCGTTGCGCGACGAGAAGATTCTCGCCGCGTGGAATGGTCTGACCATCAGCGCCTTCGCGGTCGCAGGAAGGGTGTTCGACGAGAAGCGCTACATTGACGCCGCTGCGGCCGCCGCGGACTTCATCTTGCGCGGCATGCGTGATCCTCGCGGCGGTCGGCTCGCGCGCAGCTGGTTCGAAGGCCGAACCAGCGGTCCGGGCTTTCTCGACGATTACGCCTTCGTCACGGCCGGCCTGCTCGATCTCTTCGAGAGCACGGGGGATTCGCGCTGGTTCGGCGAGGCCTGCTCGTTGGCCGAGGAATGCGAAGGACGCTTCGCCGACCCTGACCTGGGCGGCTGGTTCATGACTGGCGAGGAGCACGAGCCATTGCTCGGCCGCGAACGCCCGCTGCGTGACGGTGCGGAGCCCTCGGGAGCCTCCGTGGCGTTGATGAACGCGGCCCGCCTGGCGGTGTATACCGACGACGAACGGTGGCGGCAAGTGGCGGCGCGCGCGCTTCATTTCTACGCGCCCATCCTCGAGGAGCACCCCATGGCGATGACGGAGGCGCTCATCGCGGTGGACTTCCTGGCAGGACCGGTGAAAGAGATCGTGCTCGCCCTGCCCGAAGGCGAGGCCGCGTCCGCGAAGCCATTCCACGAGGTTCTGCGTGGTACCTTCTGCCCTCGAAAAGTGGTGGTGACCGGCGCGCCCGGCCCGGCTGGCTGGCAGGGCTTGCTCGAGCACATTCCCGCCCTGCGCGACAAGGCCACCGAGCCCGGCATGGCAACCGCATACGTCTGCGAGCACGGCGCCTGCCAGGCGCCAACCAGCGATCCCGAATCCTTCCTGCACCTGATCGCGGAAACACCCGCATGAAGTCAATCACGACCGGGCGACGCGACCCGACGCCCGAGCGAGGCCAGCCATGACGAGAGACGACAAGCGCGCATCGAGCAAGCACGAGTCTGTGCCGGGTCCGGCCTGGCCGCTTCCGGCCGACGATCCCGGCGGGGGCGTCCCTCCCATCGACGACTTTCCGGCGTCGGAGCGCGTATGGAAGGCCGACGGAGCGATCCGCGTTCCTTTCCGCCGCATCACCTTGGGTGGGGGAGAGCCGCCCGTCGACGTCTACGACACGTTTGGTCCGCGTAGCGTGGACCTGCGCCAGGGCCTGCCCAAGTTGCGGGAAAGCTGGATCGCGCGGCGTCAGGCCCGCGGCGATACCAAGGTGAGTCAGATGCACTACGCCCGCCGGGGGGAAATCACCGAGGAGATGCGCTTCGTGGCCTTGCGCGAGAGCGTCGCTCCCGAGTTCGTGCGCGACGAAGTCGCCCGCGGTCGCGCCATCATTCCCGCCAACCGCAGGCATCCCGAGTCCGAGCCGATGATCATCGGGCGCAATTTCCTGGTCAAGGTCAACGCCAACATCGGCAACTCGGCGGTCAGCTCGACCATCGCCGAAGAGGTCGAGAAGCTGCGCTGGTCGGTCAAGTGGGGCGCCGACACCGTGATGGATCTGTCGACGGGCTCGCACATTCACGAGACGCGCGAGTGGATCCTGCGCAATTCGCCGGTGCCCATAGGCACGGTGCCCATCTACCAGGCGCTCGAGAAGGTCAAGGGCAAGATCGAGGATCTCGACATCGGCGTATTTCTCGAAACCCTCGCCGAGCAAGCCGAGCAGGGCGTGGACTATTTCACCATCCACGCCGGCGTTCTGTTGCGCTACATCCCGCTTAGCGCCAAGCGGGTCACCGGCATCGTGTCGCGCGGCGGCTCGATCATGGCCAGGTGGTGCCTGGCCCATCACCAGGAGAACTTCCTGTACACGCACTTCGAGCGGATCTGCGAGCTCATGAAGACGTACGACGTGTCCTTCAGTCTCGGGGACGGACTGCGCCCGGGCGCGACCGCGGACGCCAACGACGCGGCCCAGTTCGCCGAGCTGGAAACCCTGGGCGAGCTGACCCAGGTGGCCTGGAAGCACGACGTGCAGGTCATGATCGAGGGGCCAGGGCACGTGCCCATGCACAAGATTCGCGAGAATATGGATCGCCAGCTCGACACCTGCCACGAGGCGCCCTTTTATACCCTGGGTCCGCTGGTGACCGACATCGCGCCCGGCTACGACCACATCACCTCGGCCATCGGCGCCGCGATGATCGGTTGGTACGGCACCGCCATGCTCTGCTACGTCACGCCCAAGGAACACCTGGGGCTGCCCAATCGCAAGGACGTGAAAGACGGGGTCATCGCCTACAAGATCGCCGCCCACGCCGCCGACATGGCCAAGGGTCATCCCGGCGCGACCCTGCGCGACGACGCGCTGTCGCGTGCCCGCTTCGCCTTTCGCTGGGACGATCAGTTCAACCTGTCTCTTGACCCGGACACCGCGCGCGAGTTCCACGACGAAACCCTACCGGCGCCCGCCGCCAAGGGCGCCCACTTCTGTTCGATGTGCGGTCCGCAATTCTGTTCGATGCGCATCACCCAGGATCTCCGCGAGGAGGTCGTGGCCGAGGGGTTGCGCGACAAGGCTGCCGAGTTCCGGGCACGCGGACAGGACCTCTACCTGCCCGCCCACGCCGATGCACCGCCGCAAGACTCGCGCAACCTCGAGCGCAACGACGCCGGCTAGCTACTTGCGCTCGAGCTTGCTGGCCAGCTCGCGAGAAGACAGGGCGCGCACCACGGGTTTGCCCCGGATCGCGGTGGCCGAGCGCTTGGGGGTCGTCACCTGGAAGTCCCGACCCATGGCTTTCTGCAGGCGTTCCTGCTCCGCGGACATTTTCGCCCATAGCGCCTCGGCCTCGGCCTCGTCGATCACGTGCGCGGTCATCTCTCCGGGCGTGCGGTACTCGCCAGACGCGGCGTCGTCGATCACCACCGGGGCGGGGGTGCGATGGGGCGCGCCGCCCGACACGATGGGCATGCCTTGGACGGGGGTCTTGCCCGAGGTCGGCCTGGCAGGGACCGGTCTTGGGTTGGCCGACTTGGCGGTCGTCACTTTCTGGATGGCCGTGTGGCTGTGCTGAAGCTGTTCCTGCAAAAGGGTGACTCGGCCGTTGAGAAGGCGGATGGCCCGCAACATCTTGGCCACGATCGCCACGACCACCAGTACCGACACCATCAGACCCAGGTCAGCGACACTCATGCCGGTATCATCGCACCAAATTGCACCGCCGTCTTGAAAGCGGGATGGCCGGCAGGCCGCGGACCGCTGCCTGGTGCCTAGAAGCTCACGACCTCCGCCCGCCGCACGGCCGCTGCGAAAGCCTCCTGCCAGGCGACACCTCCCGTGGCTTGCGCGAGCAAGACCGCAAGGTGCACGGGCTCGGCGACCGTGTTAGCGTTGCGCCCCAGACCTTGCAGGCACGACGGGCAATTGGTCACGAGGGGGGTGGGCTTGTCCCCTTCGACCACGGCCGCGAGGGCGGAACGCTTGCGCGCCAGCATCTTGTGCGCGATGTCCGGCCGGCTCAGGGCCAAGGTGCCCGCCTCCGAGCAGCAATGCGGGACGGTCTCGATGGTGGCGCCACCCTTCGCAAGTAGCTGAGCCGCGCGTCCGTCCATCGAGTCATGGCAGGGACGGTGGTACAGCAGGCGTCCATGGCCCGGGAGGCGGGCCCCGCGGACGATGGTGAATTCGCCCACGTCGAGAAGCGGACAGCCGAAGATCTCGTGAGCGCCCATGGCGTGCAGGGCCTCGCGACAGGTGCCGCAGCTTACCACCAGAGCGTCGAAGTCCAGATGGCTCAGCATGCCGCGAATCTGGCTGAACACGATGGTGTTGGAGAGCACCCTGCGGTCGTGCATGCGCGTCTTCGCGTTCGCCCCGCTGGGAAAACCGCAGCACAAGAACGCCGGCGGTATCACCACGCGGCAGCGGGTGGCAAGCAGAAGAAAGATGGACGCCTTGCCCACCTCGCTGTGCAACCGCTCCGAACCGCATCCGGGGAAGTAGAACACCGTGCGCTCGGCGGTCGCCTCGGGCTCGACGACCAGGGCTTGGCTGTGGTGGAAGTCGGGCAGTGCCCGGTGAAGTGATTCTCGCGCGGGCGGGATCACCGGGGAACGCAGGAGCGACAGCGGCCATCGCCCGGCCAGCGCTTCCGGGGCGGCGAGCGCCGCCACCATGGCCGTCCCCAGGCGCTGCGCGGCCGTTCCCATGCGCAGCACGCAGAGCCGGAAGAGGGCGTTGAAGGCGCGGCTGGTGCTGTCCAAGTAGGCGAGCGTCAGTCGCGTGGGCATGGCGGTCTTCTTGGTGCCCCGGGCGACCAGGATCTCGCGCTCGAGAATCGAAACCTCGCCCGTGTCGATCTTCACCGGACAGGGTTCGAGGCACTTGTGGCAGATGGTGCAGTGGTCGGCCACGTCTTCGAGGTAGGCCAGCGATTTGAAATCCGTGGTGCGGAAACGCTGCGCCTCGTAGAGCAGCGCTTCGATGAGCGAGCCGATGGCGAGATTCTTGTTGCGGGGGTGGTAGAAGAGACTGGCCCGCGGGTAGGACACGCAGCAGTTCGGCTTGCACTTGCCACAGCGCACGCACTTGCTGATCCGGTCGGCCAGGGTGAGCAACTGGTCGTACTGCAGGATCTTCGCCTCCAGCTCGAGCAGGTTGAAGCTCGGCGTGAAGACGTAGTCGAGCACGCCGCGGTCGGCGAGCTTTCTCGGATTCATGACCGAGTCCGGGTCGACGCGGCTACGGTGCGCTTCGAGCTCCGTTACCGCCGCGGGATCGAGGTACTTGAGCTTGGTGATACCAATGCCGTGCTCTCCGCTCACCACGCCGCCAAGCGCGACGGCGTGCTCCATGATCAGGTCCGCCGCGCGTGTGGCCCGTCTCATCATCTCCCGGTCGTTGGAGAAGACCGGGATGTTGACGTGCACGTTGCCGTCGCCGGCATGCATGTGCGTCGCGACCACGATGAGGCGGCAGCGCTCTTCGTTGATGCCACGCTCGATGTCGGCCTGCACCGCCTCGTACCCGGCGAACAAAGCCGTGAGATCCCGGCGGAGGCGCTTCAGGTGACGCTCCCGGCGCACGTCTTCCACACTCGCCGCGTCCAGATCGGCGCTGGCGCGTTGGCAGCGCTCGAGCGCGGCCGGTAGCTTCTGGGCCAGCCATTCACCGTCGGTGGGCGACGCGGCGGTCATCGCCTCGGCAACGCGGGATACGCAAGCAAGCTGGTTCTCGCGTTCCTCGGCGACGTTGAACTCGTCGAGGTAGCGCGCGAACTGGGCCAGGGCCGACAGAGGCAGTACGATGTCCTCGTTGAGCTTGAAAGCGTTGGTGCGCTTGGCGATGGCGCCCAGCTTCTTGCGGTCGGCCCAGAAGCGCGCGGCCTCGGCTGCGTCGCGGGCGAAGAAGACGTGGGTTTCCGGGTAGGGCGAAAGCAAGGCCGACAGGCGTTCGCGGCCGGTTGTGAGTTGCTTCCGGGTGTGCGCCACCATGTCGATGAGCAGCACCGCCTTGGGGCGCTCGTTGCGCGGCGCCTTGGTGCGATAGTCGATGGCGCGCACGTATTCCTCGTCGAAGTGCTCGAGCGCCTGCAGCGCCTCCTCGCCGTGGTTGGGAAAATTCCGGGAGATATCCAGGATCACGCGGGCCGCCTCGTCCATGCTCTCGCCGAAGAATTCCAAGCAGGCGGTGAGCGACTCGGGGTAGGCGCGGTGGAGGATGAACGCGGCCGAGGTGATGACCCCGTCGGTGCCTTCCTTCTGAAGCCCGGGCACGCCCCCCAGCGCCTTGTTGGTGATGTCCTTCCACAGGTTGGGCTTGCGGATCTCGTCGCCGCGCAGCTCGATGTTCCGGTCGAGGGAGCCGTCGCTGGAGGTGACCGAGAAGCGCACCCGATCGTCGGGCTGAATCTTGCGCAAGGGGTGGTCCACGCGCTCCACGCGGCAGGTGGTGCCGGTGGCCAGCGCGAGCTGAAAGGAAAGCACGTTGTCGATGGCGGTGCCCCACAGGACCGCCGATTTGCCGCCGGCGTTCTCCGCCAGGTTACCGCCCACCGTGCAGGCCCAGGCGCTCGTCGGATCGGTGGCGAAGACCAGGCCGCGTCGTTCCGCCTCCGCCATGGCGGTCTCCGTGACGACGCCTGCCTCCAGCTCCATCACCCAAGCTCGCGCAGAGGCGCCGTTCGTACCGCCGAACGCGCGCTCCGTCACCCCGTGGATCTTGTCCAGGCGTTCGGTGTTGACCATCACGCAGTCGGGGGCCAGGGGAACCGCGCCTCCGGTCAGCCCGGTGCCGGCGCCGCGGGGAATGGCGTGCAGACCAAGTCGGCCGATGGCCGCGAGCAGAGGCGCGACGCTTTCTTCAAATTCCGGGCGAGCAACACACAAGGGCAGGCACAATCGCCAGTCGGTCGCGTCGGTGGCGTGGCTGACCAGGGCCAGCGGATCGAAGGTGACATTGGCCTCGCCGATCACCGCGCCCAGGGCATGACGGATGCGCTGTCGCTGTCGTTGGGACGCGGCCAGGTCGTGCAGCACCCCGGCGAGATGCTTGCGGCACATGTCGATCAATTCCCTCACCAACGGCTGATCGCGGCCGTTGCGCTCCACGATGTCGAGATCCTGCCGTACCAGGGCGGCGAGCTCACCGCGCCGCCTCTTCGAATCCACGAGTTGCTGATGGAGGAACGGATTGCGTCGCAACACGAACATGTCGCCCATGAAACGCAGGAGCAGGCGGGCGGATCGACCGGTCACGCGTCGGTCGCGCAGTTGCTCGAGCACGGTCCAGACCTTCTCACCAAAGAGGAACGTCACGACCTGCTGGTCGCTGGCGGAGGTGTAGTTGAAGGGTATTTCGCGGTGCTCGTGGGTAGTCATGGCAGAAGCGGCGTCGGATTTTGACTTGCCTGGTGAGGATACGCGAGAGCGATTCCGCACCGAACAGCCACCTTTCGCGCTACTCGCCGCCTCTTGGCGGGGTGGCCCCTCTCCGGCTCGCCTATCGAAGTCCCCGCACGAACTCCGCGACGGCGGCCACGCCACGCTCGTCGATGAGGCGCAAGGTCGCCGAGCCGACCACTGCGATGTCCACCTTGCCACGCAGGAAGCTCACGTCCGCCGCTTCCTTGACGCCGAACCCCAACGCCAGGGGCAGCTTGGTCGCGGCCCGGCATCGGGCCAGATAGGTGTCCAGCTCGGTGGAGAAGGTCGTCCGTAGTCCGGTCACGCCCTTGCGAGCCACGCAGTAGACGAAACCGCTGCTTGCCGCGGCGATGGCGCGCATGCGCTCGTCAGCCGTGCTGGGCGAGAAGATGAAAATGGGATCGAGCCCGGCGGAGCGCATGGCGGGCAGGTATTCGCCGGCTTCCTCGGGCGGCAGGTCGGGCACGATGGCGCCGGAAAGGCCGGCGGACTTCATGGCCGCGACGAAGCTCTTCACGCCGGCGCGGAAGAGCAAGTTGTAGTAGCTCATGACGAGAAAAGGGATCTTGTGCTTGCTCGTGACCGTTTCGGCGAGTTCGAAGCAGCGCTCGACCGTGGCCCCGGCGGCAAGAGCCTTCTGGTTGGCGGCGAGGATGACGGGACCGTCGGCCATGGGCTCGGAGAACGGGATCTGCAGCTCCATCAGGTCGACGCCTGCCTCTACCATGGCGTCCACGATGCGAAGCGATGCCGCGAAGCTGGGGTAGCCCACCACGATGTGGGTCATGAGCAGGATGTCCTTCTTCGCGCGGGCCTCGCGCAATCGCTCTTCCAGCGTCGCACTCATGGTTTGTGTCCGTAGCCTGCGGCCTTGCGCCGGATGAAATCCTCCCACGCGGGATCGGCGAAGGCATCCGCCACGGTGAAGATGTCCTTGTCGCCGCGGCCGGACTGGTTGATCACGATGACGTCCTCGCGGTCGAGCCGCGGGGCTTCCTTGAAGGCTTGGGCGAACGCGTGTGAGGATTCCAGCGCGGGGATGAGCCCCTCGCGGCGCACGGTCAGGGCCAGCGCAGCGGTCACTTCGGCGTCGGTGGCGGACTCGAAGCGCACGCGGCCGGTATCGCGCAGGTGAGCCAGGATGGGCGACACCCCGATGTAGTCGAGTCCGGCCGCGACGGAGTGGGTTTGCCGCATCTGTCCGTCTTTGTCCTGCAGGAAGTAGGTGCGATAGCCCTGCGCCACGCCCACGCTGGCGTCCGGCGAAGCCAGACGGGCCGCATGCTGGTGGCTGGCAAGCCCGTGTCCGCCCGCCTCGACGCCCACCAGCTCGACCGACGGGTCGCCGACGAATTCGGAAAACACGCCGAGCGCGTTCGAGCCGCCGCCCACGCAGGCGAAGATGCGGCTGGGCAGCCGGCCCGTGCGCGCGACGACCTGCTCGCGCAACTCGTGGCCGATGATGGACTGGAAGTAGGCCACCATGGTGGGAAAGGGATGTGGCCCGCAGGCGGTGCCGAGCACGTAGTGGGTGCTGTCCATGTTGGCGGCCCAGTCGCGGAAGGCCTCGTTGATGGCATCCTTGAGCGTGCGCGAGCCGTCCTTCACCGGCACCACCTCGGCGCCCAATCGCTCCATCCAGAATACGTTGGGCCGCTGTCGCTCGACGTCGACCTCACCCATGTAGATGGTGCAATCGAAACCGAGCTTCGCGGCCATGGTCGCGGTGGCCACGCCGTGCTGGCCGGCGCCCGTCTCGGCGATCACGCGCTTCTTGCCCATGCGCCTGACCAGCAGGCCTTGCCCCATCACGTTGTTGGCCTTGTGCGCGCCGGTGTGGTTGAGATCCTCGCGCTTGACGAAGATGCGGGCACCGCCGAACTCGCGGGTCAAGTTCTCGGCGAAGGTGAGCGGCGTGGGCCGGCACGAGTACTCGCCCATGAGGGTTTCGTACTCGGTCCAGAAGGTGGGATCGGCCTGCACCGTCGCGAACGCCGCTTCCAACTCGCGGAAGGTGGCAACCAGGATCTCGGGCAGATACGCGCCGCCGAAGTCGCCGTAGTAGCCGCGCGGCTTACTGGGAGAAAGCGGGCTCGCCATCACATCAGGTCGTCGCAGGGCGTGCCCAGGCGTTGGCCCGCGTACATGCCGAGGTCGGTGTAGATCATGATGTGGTTGTCCTCGACGGGTAGATTGACCAGATCGGTCTCCTTCTTGCGCGCGTACCACACCGAACGCTTGCGGTCGAGAACGAGGCGAAGCTCGCCCTTCTTGGTGCTGAAGATGTCGCCCTGCGAGTCGCTGACCACGTTGGTCATCTTGAGCGGCTTCATGCTGCCGCGCGGTCCCGAGAACAGGCGGAAGGACATGTTGTTCGCCGGCTCGCGCAGGCGATCGACATAGTAGTAGGTGCCCTTGTTGTCGCGGGCCAGCGCGTAGGCCCGGTGTTTCCACAGGGGGCCGAAGAACGAGGCGGTGGCCAGGATCTTGGCCTGCTCCTCGGCGTCGACCTGCTTCAGCTCGGTGGCGCGGTCCCCGCATTGCACCGAGTACTTGCCCTTGTGCAGGCCCACGCCGCCTTGCCAGGGCGCCTTCACGCGCGGCTCCCAGTAGGTCCGGTCCCAGGCCACGGTGCCCTCCTTGCCACCGCTGCTCACTCGCTGGGCGTAGAAGCGTTTGCCATCGCCGTAGTACAGGTGCGAGGAGATGTCCCCGAACGGCACCACCGCGATGTAGTGCTGCTTGCCATCGCTGAGCAGGACGAGCTTGTCCTTGACCTCGCTCATGTCGATCGAGTCATCGGGCTTGTCGCCCGCGCCCTCGTGCGCGGCGGGCCGGACTTTCCCGGCGGCAAACGCCGACGGCGAGAGCACAAGGGCGCACAGAAGCGGGAGCGAGACGCGGACAAACACGGCTGGGGTATGATACCCCCAAGCAAGCGCAACAGGCCAGCCTCATGACCTCACCCATCGCCGTCGGCTCCATCGTCGCGGACACCTACCGCATCACCACGCAGCTCGGCGCCGGCGGCATGGGCTCGGTGTTTTCGGCCGAGCACCTGCGCCTGCCGGGAAAGCACGTCGCCATCAAGGTGCTGCACAACGCGCTGGCCACGGACGAGGTCCTGCTGCGTTTTCGGCGCGAGGCCGAGATCGCCTCGCGCATCGGCCACCCCAACATCGTCGAGGTGTTGGACTTCAATACCTTGCCAGGCGGCGAGCCTTTCCTGGTCATGGAGCTGCTGCAGGGCGAAAGCCTGGCTGCGCGCTCGCGACGGGGACACCTCGCCGAGAGGACCGCGCTCGATATTGCCCGACAGATCGGCTCGGCGCTCGACGCCGCCCACCGCATGGACGTCGTTCATCGCGATCTCAAGCCGGACAACATCTTCCTTTGCCCGCGCGACGTGGACGGTGAGCTGCGCGAGCACGTGAAGGTGCTCGATTTCGGCATCTCCAAGATTCGCAATTCCGCCACCGTGCTGACGGCCGACGCGGCCATCCTGGGCACGCCCTTTTACATGTCGCCGGAACAGGCGAGCGGCAAGAACCAGGACATCGACGGCCGCACCGACATCTTCGCCCTCGGCGCCATCGTCTTCGAGATGCTGAGCGGCGTGACGGCCTTCCCGGGCGACAGCGTGCCGGCGGTCATCTTCAAGGTCGTGTTTCAGCCGCATCCCTCGCTCGCGCAACTCGCGCCAACGGTGAGCCCCAAGGTGGTGTCCGTGGTCGATCGCGCGCTGGCCAAGGATCCTGGCCAGCGTTTCCAGACCATGGCCGAATTCGTGGAAGCGCTCACCGGCCGGCCCTTGATGAATACCGCCGGGCTTACCAAGGCGGAGGCAGGCGGTGGTCTCGCCCTCGCGGCGACGGCAGCGGCGTCCGGCACGGATGCCGCACTGGCTGGTACCGCGATGGCGCCATCGGCGGGAACTGGGCTGGCCGCGACTTCGGTGGCACCGGCCGCGGGCGCTGTCCTGGCCGCTACCTCGCTGGCGCCGGCAGGTCAAGCCCAGACCCTGGCCCCGGCCACCGCGAAGCGCGGGATGGGAAGGATGCCCTTTCTCGTGGGTGGGGGTGTGGTCGTTGTTGCGGCTGTTGCGGCCATCGCGTTGCTCGGCCGCGCGCCCGAGATGCCTTCCAAGGTGAAGCCGCCGGCACCAATCGCGAATTCGGCGCGCCCACTCGCGCCGCCACCGTCGCCAGCCATGGACGCCGGTTCGGCGATTGCGCCTCCGCCTACCGCCGATGAGGGTCAGGAGAAGGCATCCGGCCCGACGCCGAAGAAGCCAGTCCGGGGCAGAACGTCCCCACGCGAGGAGATCCTTTCGGTGACGTTGCGGGCCGACCTCGAAGCAGCAGAGCGGGCTCTGGCCGCCAAGGACGCGGCCGAGGCCATTCGCCGCGCGCGCCACAGCCTCTACGAGAAGAAGACCTCGCGCGCTGCCTCGATTCTCACCCGCGCCCGCTGCCTGCAAGGCGATCTGGGCGGGGCCAAGGCCGAGCTCGCCCACGTCGCCTCGTTCGAACGCGCCCGGGTGATCCGCGCCTGTCGCGCCTCCGGCCTGGATCTGTAGTCTGTTCCGGCTCAGCCGCCCATGCGGGACGCGGCGAGCATGAGCACCTGCACGGCGAGCGTGCGGTCACCCTCGACGCGCAGGCGGCCGGCGAGCAGGGCCTGCAAGGGCGTGAGGACACGCGCGGCCAGCTTCTCGCAGGTGCCGGCGTCGATGCTCACGGTGGTGCGCGGCCGACCGGCGCGCATGCCCGAGGTGCCGAAGGCCGCGTCCACCACCCACCGTCTTCGTCGCCGCCCCTCGAGCTCGAACTTGATGCGTCCATCGAGCTTGGCCAAAAGCTCCATCTCCTGTTCATCGGTGAAGATCAGATCCGCGACGCTGGCGTCGTCGGTAACAAACGCGAAGAGATCCTCGCTGGGAAAGAGCACCGCCAGAAAGTCGGCCGCCGGCATGCGAATCCAGATGTCGGGATCGTCGCGACGGACGCCGATGGTCGGGACCAGCCTTTCCACGCGGAAACTCGCGTCCACGATCTGCAATTCCCATTCTCCACCGCCCGCGCCTGAGAGGGACAGGCGCAAGCAGGGCGAATCGACTTCCCACGCCTTGGCCGTCACGGCGAGAACAGCAGGCAGCCAGGATTCGATGATGCAGGTCGCGTCCGAGCCCAGGGGTGGGCGGTTGGGCACGGGGACGATGGCTTCGGTCACGGTCGCGAGTACTTTCCCGGCTACTTCCGCCTTCGCGAACGCTGGTTCTTCCCGCGAATGTCGTGGCGACGCTCCCCGCGGCCTGGCTTGCCTCGGTTTCGGCCCCGCGGCGCGTGCGCCCTGCGCGTGCCGGCGGACTTGCCGTCGAAGAGCCGAAGCTCGATGCGCCGGCGGGCCACGGAAACCTGCAAGACCTCGACCTTCACACGATCGCCGAGCGAGAAGGTCTTGCCGCTGCGGTGGCCGAGGAGGCGGCACGCGACCTCGTCAAAGTCGTAGAAATCGTCGGGCAAGAGGTAGTCGGTGCGCACCAGTCCCTCGACGAAGGGATCGTCCATCACCACGAAGATCCCGAACGAGGTGACGCCCGAAATGGCGCCCTCGAGTACGTCGCCCACGCGCTCGCGCATGAAGTACGCGCGGTACAGGTCCACCACCTCGCGCTCGACCTCCATGGCTTTGCGCTCGCAGAACGACGCGGCCGCGGCCGCCCGCTGCAGGATCTCCGTCTCCGGGGTGTCCGATCTCGCCCTGGCCGAAAATCCGCCCGCCGGTTTTCCCAGCCCGGCCAGTCGGTGCTTGAGCAGTCGGTGTACGATCACGTCGGGATATCGGCGGATGGGCGAGGTGAAGTGCAGGTAGGCTGGCGAGGCCAGGCCGAAGTGGCCGACGTTGACCACGTCGTAGGTGGCCTGCTTGAGCGCGCGTAGAAGCAACATCGACAAGGGCTTTTCCGCGGGATGGCCGGCGAGGCGCTTCAAGACCGCGGCCAACCCGAGCGGCGTCGCCGCCTCGGCCGGGTCGAAGCGGATGCCGTAACGCTCGGCCAGCGCCGCGAACGCCGCGACCTTTTCCTCGTCGGGAACCTCGTGCACGCGCCACGCGGTGTCCTCGCGCCGGTCGTGAAAGCTCGCGCCCACGGCTTCGTTGGCCGCGAGCATGAATTCCTCGATCATGGCGTAGGCGCCGCGTTCGCCCGGATCGCGGCGAGCCCGGCGCACGTCGCGCACCAGGCGCGGATCGTCGTGATCCAACTCGACCACCGCCTGTGGAAGATCGAGATCGAGCGCTCCGCGCTCCTGGCGGCGCAGTCGCAGCTTGCGGGCCAGGGCATCCATGGCGCGCAGGCTGGGCAGGAAGGGCTCGTAGATCTTGCGCTTGCCGCGCGTGTCGCCGGCCAGGGCCGCGGCCACGCCGGGATAGTCCAGGCGAGCACGCGAGTGGATGACCGCGGCGCAGAAGTCGGTCGCCGTGATGGCGAGCGAGCGGTCGAAGTCGATGCGCACCACCATGGCCAGACGATCCTCGCCCGGCACCAGCGAGCAAAGGTGTCCCGAGAGCGCCTCGGGCAACATGGGAATGGCCCGGTTGGGTAGGTACACGCTGACCCCGCGCGCCTGCGCCTCGCGGTCTAGCGCGCTGCCCTCGCGCACGTAGTGGGAGACATCGGCCACCGCGACCCACAGTCGTTGCCCGCCGTGGGGCAGGGGCTCCAGCGCGACGGCGTCGTCGAAGTCGCGCGCGGTCTCGGGATCGATGGTGGTGAAGGCGACCTCACGCAGGTCGGCGCGGTCGGCCAGATCCGCGGCCGCGACCCTGGCCGGCATGTCGGATGCGGCGCGGGCCACCTCGGCGGGAAATTCCTCCGAGATGTCGGCGCAGGCCAGGGTCTTTTCGACCTCGGTGCGCGGGTCGTTGGGATCGCCCAGGACCTTGAGCAGCGACACTTCGATGGGCGCGCCGGCGTCATCGGGGTAGGCGGTGATCTGGGCTACGACGGATTGGCCCGAGCGCGCGTTCACGCCGCCGCGCACGACCACCAGGGCCTGAATGCGCGGGTCGTCCGGCTCGAAACGCAGGACCGGCCCCTTGCCGGACAGTTGCCCCGTGATCTTGCCACGTCCGCGCTCCAGCACCCTGGCCACGCGGCCCTCGAGCCCGCGCCCGCCGACCCACCATTCGACCTCCACGCGATCGCTGTCCATGGCCGGGCCGCGGTTGCGTGCGCTCACATGGATGTCCTCGGAGTGGTCGTCCGGGATCACGAAACCGAAGCCGTCGGGATGGACCTTGATACGGCCCGCTACCAAGCGAGGCGCGGGTGAGTTGGTATTATCAATCATGTTTGCTTTGCGCCGGATCATACACGGCGCCGGCAACTCCGCTATGGCGCACGCAGGGCGTAGACCTTGCCGTCGTCCGAGCCGACGTAGATGGTGCCGTCCGGACCGATGATGGGCGAGCTGTCCACGTCGCCGCCGAGCTCGATGGACCAGCGCAGCTTGCCGTCGGGTTCGATGGCGTACAGTCGGTCGTCCTGCGAACCGACGAGGATCGCGCCCTCGGCATCGACGAGTGCCGATGACAAGATGCGGTCCCCGGTGCGAAAGGCCCACAACAGCGTACCGTCGCGGCGGATGGCGTAGAGCAGGCCATCGAACGAACCGATGTACACGGTACCATCCCGGCCAATGGCCGGCGAGGCGCGTACGTCGTCGCCGGTGGTGAAGGCCCAGACCAGCTGGCCCTGCGCGCTGAGCGCGTACAGGCGGTTGTCGTCCGAGCCGACGTAGATGGTGCCGTCTTCCTCGATGGCCGGGCTCGAATCGACGTCGTCACGCGCGCGGAATTCCCACTGCCGCCTGCCCTCGCGGGTGACGGCATAGATGCTGTTGTCCTGACTGCCGGCGTACACCGTGCCGTCGGCGGCCAGGGCGGGCGAGCTCGCGACGTGGCCGCCCGTGGCGAAACGCCAGCGTAGCTTGCCGTCGGGGTTGATGGCGTAGATGCCGTCGCCGCCGGTGTACAAAGCGCCGTCGGGGCCGATGGTGGGGCCCGCGTCCACGTCGCAGCGGGTGGCCTCCGGGCCGATGCCCACCGTCTGCTTGCACTCACCCACGTGGAACTTCCATTTGAGCTGACCGGTCTTGCCCGCGATGGCGTACAGATTGTCGTCGTCCGAGCCGACGTAGACCGTGCCGTCGGCGGCGATGGCTGGCGTGGTCCACACCAGGTCGGCGGCGGCGAAGGTCCAGCCGGGCTTGCCGTCGCGACCGATGGCGAAGACCTTGTTGCTGTGGCTGGCTGCCAGCACCCTTCCGTCGGCCGACAGCGTGGGCGACGCGGTCACCGTCGAGAAGGTCGCAAGCGACCACAGGATCGCGGGCTTCTGCTTGGGCAGAAGAAAGGGCGAGCGGCCGCGGTGGCGGGGATCGAAGCGAAACATGCCCTGTGCGGGCGGTCCCGCCTCCACCTGGGGAGGCGGAGCGGTCCACGAGGGGGCGGCGGGCGTGGCGGGAGCCGGAGGCTGCGGCGGCCACACGCACCGGTTGGCCTCGCAAACGCGGTCGAGCTTGCAGTCCTTGTCCGAGCCGCAACCCTCCATGGGTGGCGCGTGCCCCATGCACCCACCGAGCGCGATGGCCAATGTGGCGAGCAGGCAAGCCGGGACGCGTTCGTGTGGCACGAAGAGAGACTAGAACAAAACCAGCGCGAAGTAGATCCCGATCGTGCGCGCACGCACGACTCGGTCGAGGCGTCGTATCGAACGTCGGCGAGGCGCGCTTGGTTCCAGGCCGTGCTCCACACCCTGCGCTGGCTCGCGCCCGGCGCTTCGTCGTTACTTCGGGGCTTTGCGTTTCTTCTGAACAGCGAATTGCGTGATCTTCTTGAGAGAGCCGCTGTAGTCGTCCGTCTGATCGTTCGCGCTGAAGGTTCCCTCCATCAGCACGTACTGGCCGCTCAGCTCGCTGTGTCCCTTGAGATCCAGCCAGATGGCGTTCTTGTTCACGCCATAGCTCCAATCCTCCTGGTTCAGGTACAGCCCCCTTTCCTCAAAACCCAAGAAGCAGTAGCCGGCGACCTGCACCAACTTGCCATCGAATTCTTCGGGCGAGGCGAGAAGTTGGACAAGAGAGACTCGTCGAGGGGGGTCGGGCTGGGTACCTTTGGTGGTCGCACCCGCCGAGAACGCGGTCAGGCCGCAAAGTACCGCGGCGACGCTTGCGGCCTTGAGCGAACGCCGCAAAAGACGCGGACCTCTCGCGAAGGTACGTTCACGCGCAACTTCGGTTCCCGTTTCAGACACGTCATGCATGGGCCCTCCTCGCCAGGTCACTCCTGGCAACAACCCATGATAACCCCGCCCCGACTTTTCTGTCGTCTCTTTCTCCGGGCCTTCTCGAATGCGATCAGAACAGATTCAGCATGAAGTTGACGCCGATGGTGCCCTGGTTCTTGCTGTAGGTGTACAGGTCGGCGGCTTGGTAGTGCCCGAAGGTGCCCGCCAATTCCAGACCCAGCGAGGTGTGGTAGGACTGCAGGAACTCGAAACCCAGGGCCGCGGTCCAGCCCATGCCCGAGTCGGAGTAGCTGTCGTAGGCGTAGTAATCGAGGCTGTTCGTGTTGTAGTCGATGGACTTGGTGGCCACGCCGATGCCGCCGCGAGCGTAGAGGTGGCGCGTGATGAAGACTTGCGGGCCGATGCTCCACACGCTTTGGTCGACGGCGAAGCCGGTGAAGTAGCAATAGGCACCGTCACCCGACAGAACGATCGACCAGCGCGGGGACACGCCGAAGCCGAAGTGCAGGTTGTACGATATGCCGGGGCGAGAGGACGCGTCGCCGTTGCCGGACGGGGGAAATAGGGCGACGCCGCCCACGCCGAGCCCGAGGCCGAAGAAGAAGGTGCGGTAGGTGATGGGTTCGGGGTAGTAGCGAATCGGTTGCTGGTGGTAGCGCGGCCGGTAATAGCGCCGCGGTGGCGGCGGGTAACCGCGGGGGCCGTAGTAGTCGTTGTAGGAGGGACCGTATTCGGGCGGTGGGTATCCCTGCGCCGGCGGAGGTTGGCGATAGCCAGGGGGGGGACCGTACTCGGGAGGCAGATCCTGCGGCGGCTGCGCCTGCGCTTCCGGTTCGCCCGTCGGTTCGGCCGCCGGTTCGGCCACAGGTTCGGCCTGTGCATTCTCACTGTCCTTGGCGACCGGCTCTGCCTGTTGCGCTAGCGCGGCACTGTGAAAAACCAGCACAGCCGCGCCGGCGAGAGTCAGGGTCGAAAAAGCGCCAAACCCGCGAGTCATCTTGGATGACGTCATCTGTAGCTCCTTGCAGTTGGTGGGAAGCATACCCCGAAGTTTCAAGAACGGTGCCAGGTTCTACGGGCGGCCTGACGAGCCAGGTTAGGGGATAGGTCGCGCCGCGCGTCCCTTCGAAAGCTCAACGGGATAGCGCAGCCGATTCCGCGCCAGCTTGTCGCGCATGGCCGCATGCAGATCGATCCCGGTGCGATCGCAAAGCAGGAATAGCGCGATACCCACGTCGCCAATCTCGTTGGCGATACGCTGCCGCGCCTCCGGCTCGGTGGAGAAATCGTCCGAGCCGTGATTGGGCACCCAGCGGTATTCGGCGAGGAGCTCACCGGCCTCCGAGGCCAGAAGCATGGACAGGTTCTTGGGGTCATGAAACTGGCTCCAATCGCGCTCGGCCACGAAGGCGCGCAGCTCCTCGACAAACGATGACTGTTCCATGGAGGCTTCCTATATCAGGGAGCTGGTCAATTGGAAGCAGGGGTGGCAGAAAGGGCCCGGCCGTGACGAGCAAACCAAAGAGCGGCAGGGGCGAAGTCGTGGCGGCAGCGCACAGGACCCTGGCCGCGGCCCTGCGCGACGCGATACCGGACAAGAGCTGGCGCGAGGTGCGCGAGCTGTGCGCCTCGGGAAAAGTCACGGTGGACGGACAGACCGTGGTCGAGTCCGCGCGGCGTCTGGCGGGTGGCGAGCTTGTTGCGTGGAACATGGGCAAGCCCGATCCCCGCCGACGGGTGGCTCGGCCGGGTTTCCGCATCGTGTTCGAGGACGGCCACCTCATCGTGATCGAGAAGCCCGAGGGCGTCACCACCGTGCCCTTCGAACGCAAGGAAAGTGGCACGGCGCTGGATTTGATTCGCGAGGCCTGGCGGCGGCAGGGCAAGCGCGCCACGATGACGCCACTTTACGTCGTTCACCGCATCGACAAGGACACCTCGGGCCTGCTCTGTTTCGCCAAGACCAAGACGGCCGAACGGGGTTTGCACCATATCTTCCAGAAGCATCTGGCCGAGCGTGAATACATCGCGGTGGCGCACGGCCGCGTGCGGCCGGGTCGCATCGAGTCGCGCTTGATCGAAGACCGTGGCGACGGTCTGCGCGGCAGCACGAATCGGCGCGGCGAGGGCCAGCACGCGATCACCGAGGTGGAAGTGAGCGAGCAGCTCGCAACCGCCACGCTCTGCCGTGTTCGCTTGCAAACTGGACGAACCCACCAGATCCGCATTCACCTCGCCGAGCAGGGCCATCCCCTGGTTGGCGAGACGGTTTACATTCGCGATCTTCTGCGCCGGGGCGGCAGGGCGATTGCGAGCCCGCGCTTGCTTCTGCACGCGGCCACGCTCGGCTTCGTTCATCCCGTCACCGGCGAGAGTTTGCATTTCGAGGACGACCCGCCGCCAGACTTCGAGGCGGTCGTCGCACGGTTGCGCGGCTAGAGTACCTATCCGCGGGCGGCGATGATTGCCTTGCGTGCGAGAGAAGACAGTGGCGCCGCGAGCGGGTCAGGCCACCATTTCTGACCGGGCTGCTTGCCGGCGGTGGCTCGGTACACCTTCGCCACCACGTGCCGGTGAGTCAGCTCGTGGACGATGCGTGCGACAGGCCGGCCCAGGGTTTGACCAAGTCGCGCGCCGAGAATTATTTTTGCGCTGGTGCCGCTGGCGCTCGGCAACTCCCAAAGTCCGGCCCACAGCCCGTCGAGGGCCCGCTGCTCGAGCAGGATCGAGGTGCCGCGTTCGATGAGGGCGAAGGCGATGTTCAGGTTCTTGCGTGAGGCCTTCGTCTTCTTGCCTGGATAGGCGGTGGGCGTTCCCTTCTGGTACGCGCGGCAAGAGCGGCGCAGCGGGCAGGGCAGGCAGGTCGGGGATTCGGGCCGGCAGAGGGTCGCACCCACGTCCATGAGCGCTTGATTGACTTCGCCAGGCTGATCGCAATCGACGAGAAGCCGCGCTTGCTTCTTCACGGCGTTGATCAACCCGGGATCGTCGGCGCGACCGGGCAGGGCAAGCACGCGTGAGAGCACGCGCACCACGTTGCCGTCGATAGCGGCGGTTCGTCTGCCGAACGCGATTGATGCGACCGCGGCGGCGGTGTAGTCGCCGATACCGGGTAGCCGTCGAAGCGCGGATTCGCTGCTTGGAACTGCGCCATCGAATCGCTCCACCAGGACGACCGCTGCTTCGTGCAAGTTGCGGGCGCGTCGATAGTACCCGAGCCCCGCCCAGGTCTCGCAAACCTCGATCTCGTCGGCGCTGGCGAGCGCTCGGACATCGGGAAATCGCCGAAGGAATTCCGCGAAGCGGGGTAGCACCGTCTTCACCTGGGTCTGCTGCAGCATCACCTCGGAGACCCAAATAGCGTAGGGGTCGGATGTCCTTCGCCACGGCAGGTCGCGAGCGCTCATCCGGTAGAAAGCCAGCAGCGCGGCTCGCAGCCTGGCCTCCATGGTCCTGTCATTCCCGTGCTTCACCGGCGGTGTTGCAACATAGCACGTAGACTCCTCGCGGCATCCGAGGCAACGTGGCTTCGTTCGGCAGCCGCGCCGTGGATTTTTGATGCGCGATCAGGCAGGGTCAGGTGTTCATACACTCGGGACCAGACCTCACCCCCCTCGACCCAGCACCAAGGATTGAACGAAATGAAGTTGGCTCGTCGAATCCTTCCCCACCCAGGCCTCGTCGGCGCGGTGGGCGTCGTAGTTTTTTGCAGCATGGCTTCGTGCCGCCCCGCGGTTCACGACACCCTACCGGCTGGCTCTGGCGGCAGCGGAGGTTCCGGTACCCCGACGACTGGCTCTGGCGGCGGCAGCGGGGGATCGTCGTCGTTGGGCGGCGCGGGCGGCGGCGCCACCGCCACGGGGGGCAGTGGCGGCAGCGCCGGGAGCGGTGGCTCTTCGGCCACCGGCGGCAGCGCAGTGGGTGGCGTCAGCGGCGGAGAGTCGGGGGCCGGCGGCAGCGCCGGCTCTTCCACAAGCGGGGACAGCAGCGGCGGGGCCGGCGGCAGCGGCGGCACCAGCACCGTTGCAGATGCCGCGGTGGACACCGTGGACGCGCCCCCTCCACCGCCCTCGCGCGGCCCGACCCCGGCCACGCCTGGGCACAACTTCCCCTTCCCGCAAAATCGCCAGAGCACCCGCTGCGTTTACCCCGACCTCTATCGCAACGAGGAGGTGCAGGCGGCCTACACGCAGTGGAAGAACGACACGGTCACGACCGACGGAGCGAATGGATTCCGGCGCGTGAAGCGGCCGAACGAGCCGGGGCTGGAGCCCAATTCAACCGTCTCCGAAGGCATCGCCTACGGCATGCTTCTGGCGGTCTATATGGACGACCAGGAGCTGTTCGACGATCTGTGGCAGTACGAGCAGAAGTGGGTCGACGGCAAGACGGGCCTCATGAATTGGTA
>Ga0210133_1000084_pt1 | contig 33694 bp, 29 predicted proteins | sample Joice_ThreeSqC_D_2_FD_184874 | JGI IMG/M metagenome (GOLD analysis project Ga0210133, IMG submission 184874) | Wetland microbial communities from San Francisco Bay, California, USA, that impact long-term carbon sequestration - Joice_ThreeSqC_D1... | ecosystem: Environmental > Aquatic > Marine >...
TGCGGAACTGGATCTTCTACCGGAATCCGGTCTATCCCTTCGCCTCTGATCTGTTCCCAGGTACTAGACCCGCGTTGCCCGACTCCCCGGCGCTCCTGCGCTACATGCACCTGGGCGACCCGGACATTCCCAGAGGTTCCATCCTCAATAGGCTCGACAAGTCGGTCCGCGTCGTCCTTCGGACCTCCTTCCGCAGACCTTCCGAGTCCGGTTCTCTGTTCCTGGTGCTGCTGCCCCTACTACCCTTTCTTTCCCGACAGCGACGGCTCTGGTTGGGCGCGGCCGCAGCCACAGGATCCATCATCGCCTGGGGCATGCTCTACCCCATCCCGCGCAACGCCCAGGCCTGTATCCCCCTGCTCGCGTCCGTTGCCGCAGCCATCGTCATTCGCGCTTGGCAACTTGGTCTTCTGGCGCGCGTGGGAGTGGTCGCCCTGCTCGGGCTTCAGGTCATCTGGGGCGGCGACATCTTGGTCAACCAGAGCTTCGGCAGCATCGACGAGACGCTTGCGTTCTTGCGCAAGGGCAGCGAGGGACAGGCCAAGACCCGCTTCGACAAATACCTCGGAACCCAGCGCGCCCTCGACAAGCTGCTGCCGAAGAACGCCGTCGTGGTCTTCCACAACACCCGGCTTTCGCTCGGACTCAACCGACCCGTCTTCCATGATCTCGCCGGAGACCAAGGTGTCATCGACTACCGCAAAGTCACGACCCCGCGTCAGCTGTGCGAGGTGCTGCGTCCCCTGGGCATCACCCATGTCGTCCACGAGCCAGGCTTTTGGCCTACTCCGTCGAGGCACGAAGATGCGATATTCGCGGCGCTCATCAAGCGATTCGCCACGAATGTCTTTCGGCAAGGGGAATACGAAGTGTTCGAGCTGCCCTCCACCTTGCCGCCCGTCGAGGCGCCGTATCGCATCCTCAGCCTGGGCCTGCATGGCTACCCCGACGGTGTCTATCGCGCGGACGCCATGAACGCCTACGAAGTCATGCCCGATGAGCTCAGGCATCGCGGTTCGCCTGAGCTCACCACCACCATGGATGCAGCCGGGGCACCCGAGATCATAGACCATGTGAACGCGGTCTTCGTACCCAACCAAGCGGTCCTGCCAGAACCACTGGCTACTGCCCTTCGCAGTCGATTCATACTGGCCGTGAGCTATCAAGAGGGATTCACCATCTACGTGCGCCGCGACGGTGTTTCGCCGTAGCTGAACGCGGGCCAAACGTGCTCGAATTCCCCGCAATTCTGGCTTCCACATGCATCCTGCAATCGCGCCTACCGCGATCGAGATCCGGCACATCCGCGTGATCGTCCACACTCACCACCTCCCGCATCCGAGTTCCTGGCGTGCGATCGGGTCATCGCGGACTACGGTCTTCGACTTCGCTCTGGTCAGGGGACGAGGTTGAAGTCGAAGCAGTTGAGCGGTCCGCCTTCAAGCTCGATGCGGAGCCGCGCGGTCTCACCCTTGTGGACCAGCGAGCGGGTATCGATCTGAATGAACTGCAGACCCTGATCCGAGTGGCGTGTCGCCATTTCCATCAAGACGCTATCGTCGACACTGACACGGATCCGGCCCGTCGCATCCGTGGCGTCGTAGCGTCCGTCGATGAAGCTCTGGAGCTTTGTTGTGGTGGTGAAGACCAGCGGTCCGACCGCCGGGGCCGACAGGCAGAAGTGCGCGCCGTAGATCCCGCTGGCCACTCCCGCCCGGATCTGGTGTGGGCCGCACTGCCAGACCGCCGGCTCTGTCGCCACGCAGGGCTGCTGGCCGAGCGAGATCTCACCGGCCGGCGGCACCGCGAGTCGAAAGACCGATTCAGTCGGCAAGCGCGTCGGCGCCGTGAGGATCCGGATTACAAGACCGAGCAAGACGACTGCCAGCACGGAGACCGCGGCACGTGCTCGTCGGTCAGCGGCGCCCTTGCGTAGCGTGGCGGCGACAACGACATAGAAGCGGTGTGCCCGAAGACGGTCGATGCGCCCGATGGCGAGCAGCGCCATCAGTGAGAGCGACACTAGCGAGGCGGCGAGGCCGATCCAGTCGGGCGCTCGCCGCACGTAGCGGAACACCAGATCACCGTCGGCCGCCGGGACCTCCATCAGGAACGGGTACTCCACGCCATAGACGGTGGCCGGAGAGATTGGGACCACCTGACCGTTCAGTCGCGCCTCCCAGGGGGCATAGCGCGCGACGTGAAGCTTGAGGCGCGCGCCCGGCGTCACCCCGCGTAGCCGCAGCTCGATCCGTTCGGGCTCGAAGCGGGCCAACTCGGCACGTCCGCCCCCGAGCAGGGTGAAGGGCTGTGACCGATAGCGCGCGAACCGATAGACCTGCAGCTGACCAAATGTTCGGTCGAGCACAAAATCCGGCTGTGCGAGCGGCTGGTCGGTCACCACGTACTTCACGCACAGCGCTTCGTACAGCTCCGGCTCGCTGGTCATTGGAAAGCTGCGGAACTCCTGCGCGGGCGTATAACCGACCTTGTACGCCGGGATCTGGTTGAAGACGGGCGCGATGATGGAGAGGTGATTGTGCATCGGCAGCGCGTAGGCGATTCGGAAGAACTCGTGCGTCCGTTGTCGCTCGCCCAGGGACCACTCGAAGAATGGGACCATGTCCTGCCAGTACGGCGTCTCCTGTGCCGTCTGGATCTTTCTTACCAGTTGCGTTTCGCGCAGATGTTGTGCGGCCGGCTTCAACAGCGGCGCTCCGATCGCCGCAAACAGGACCAGGCCGATCGCTCTTTGAGCGCGCGAGCGGTCGTGCAGCCGGTTCAGGACCTCGCGCGATCGGTGGGCGCCAGCCGTCATGGCGTAACCGGCCAGTGCCAGCCAGAAGAGCTTCGCCACAAGCAGCATGCGGCGGGACTCGATTTTCAAGATCCCCTGCATCAGCCGTTCGGCGTGGAATACCGAGAGGAGAATCTTCGACGAGAGAACGACGAAGACCAGGGCGGAAGCGGCGACGAAGATCCCGCCCGGGGGCCGATGACGAAGGGCGAGGAAGAACCCAAGCATAACCATTGCCGTGATCGATGGCCAGAAATGCTCCAGGACCTGCAACTCCACCAGCCGCCGGGCCAGCTCTTCCAGCGGTATGCCGAGCACACCAAGATCGCGCGTGACGGCGCTGCGGACCACCGCGGGCACGATCTGGAAGGCGGCCAGGCCGAAGCCAAGCCCGATCGTCATTGCCACTCGGCCGAGAGCGCCCTTCGCAAGACCATCGCGCCTCAGGAGATGGTCGAGGAGCAGCAGCGGCAGCGCGACCGGATACACGATGAGGGGCAAGAGGTGCGTGATGAGGGAAGCGAATACGAACAAGGTCCCGGCGACCATATTCCACCGGCCTCCGCGCTCGATCACATCCTCGACCTTCACCAGCGCCAACAGCACCAGGCTCATCCCCAGTGTGACAGGCCAGACCCCGACAGAGGTGTGCCAGTACCAGCCGCCCTCCGCCCAGCCGCCCGGATCGAGGATGAAGAGAATGGCGGCGACAACGGCGGCCGGCGTGCCAAAGAAGCGTTTCGTGAAGCGGTAAAGCGCCAGCGTCGACAGGATCAACATCCCGACCAGCGCGATCCCGTAGGTTCTGATCCAGGTGAGCAGCCCGAGTGTCGCCGCCCGAAAAAGCGCCACCCAGAGATCGGGACCCCAGGGCATGAATTCGCAGGCTGGGAGACCGAACGCCCAGAAGTGGCTCCAGCCGCGCAGGCGCCCGCGGCCGAGCATTTCGGTCCAGAAGTGCCATGCGTTGTAGATGTGGACGGGATGATCCGAGCTGAGTGGCGTACTGAGCACGAGCGGCCAGATGATCCATACGGTCACCCCGACGACGATCGCCACGGGCGCCACCGCTCCGGCCAAGGCGCGGAGATCGATCTCGCGACCGAGGATGCGCCAGACAGGCGGCGCGCGCATCCCAGGTCCTTCGGCGAAAGGTGGATAGCGCACGACCACGCTGGCTCCCCATCCCGCGGCCAGTAACAGGCCGAATGATCCGACGATGTGCCAGTTCGGACCCGGCCGTCCGTAGAGGAAGAAGGCGAGCACGGCGGCGACGGCGGCCACCGCAACGGCCGATCCCCAGAGAAGCTTCGGTCCGAGCATCGCCTTCCAGGGAACCATTCGACCAGGGGCAAGGGTACAATGCCGTGCGGACACAGAGAAGCTGGAAGATCGGGCATGTCCATGAGTCAGGCGTTGCGCACGTTGCGTGAGCAAAAGGGTGGAAGCACGCCGGGGTGAATCGAACGGGGTTCTTGTGGTCGAGGAACCCTGCAGGCCCCCTTCGCCCAGTCGTGAGTGAGGGCGGAGCCGCAGACAGCGGGCCTGATCCGCCGCCCGAAACAGCGCGATCCGCACCTCGAGGGGTTGGTCCTGACCACGGGCTACTAGCCCATCGCAGTCCCGTCAAGGTCGCGTTCAGTTCAGCCAGCCGCCATCGGCCCGGTCTACACCGGCCGCCGCGCCAGCTGCGGCCGGCGGTGCTCGGGCCGGCCGCAGCACGAGCTCTACAGCAGGCAGGCGCTTGGAGACGAGGATCTTCTTGATGACGGCCTCGGTCATGATCAGCGCGATGAGGCGAAGCGGGGCCAGACAATTCGAGCAGCGCATCTCCATCGCAAAGGTCTTCCTCAACGAGTCGGCCAGGGGATGCACCTCGACTTGCGCGGCGGCTCTTATTTCTCCTCAGTGGAGCCGATCTTCGTCAAACGCGGGCTGGCGATCCTGCTGTGCGCGGCGACTTCCCCTCGCAAGTCCTCATCCCGTGGTCGGAGACAGACGAACTTGATCGCACTCGGCGTGGTTGGAATCCCGCGCTTTGCCCTGATCGGTTCCACTCTGGTCGACCCATGCCCGTGGTCATCTGCTCAAGAAATGCGCCAAGCTCGCGATCGCATTTCTTCAACTGGTCGGGCGTCATACCGTCAGCAGATCACATCCGATCCGCGCGTGCATGAAGACGACCAGGTAGTACTACGGCACGACCGGGAACGGCCCGAAGGCGCGGTCGCGTCGCTTGAGGAAGCTGTAGTACGACAGGCTGCGACCCGGAGGTGATGTGGTCGCACGCACCCATTCGTAGCCAGGTGGCGCGAAGCCGTTGTCCACCGGGCAGGAGCCGCCGAGGCAGTAGCGGTGCGTGATGAGAGTTGGCCTTCGCGAGAGCATATACTCGTCGCTGCCCCATTTCTCGTGCCCCGGGCGATTCGACACGGTCATGCGCCGGTCGTGTGCGATGGTCGCGTCCACCAGACCAAACACGTCGAAGCCCGGGATCTCGGAATAGTAGGGGATCACCCCGGCCCCGCCAAAGGTGGCCAGGTCGTCCGGCTGCTTGTTCCGTCCGAGCCACTGCCCCACTGGAATACGCTCCTCGACGTAGCGTTTGAGGTAGGCCGGCATGTCGATCCCGTTATCCGCGCCGACAAAAGTGAGCGCGTCGCGGCTGGTGTGCACGCTGCCGGCGATGAACCCCACGCCGATGAGTCCGAGTGCGATCCCGGGTACCCACGCACCGAGGGGCGGGACGAGGCGCGCGTACAGCCGACGGCAAGATTCGGCCAGCACGACGGCGCCGAGCGGGATCACGGGCAGGACGAAACGGTACAGCCCCATGAAGTCGCCGCCCACCTTGACCACGTAGACGGCGAAAGTCAGGTAGACGATGCCGCCGAGCAAGCGCAGGTCCCGCCGGCGCTCGTCGTCCTTCGCGGCACGGCCGAGGAGCACGAGCACAAGCAGGAAGTGGATGCCGTAGTCCTCGCAGAAGCGCCGCAGGTAGTAGACCCCGAGCTTCCACGTTCCGGCCGCGCCAGACGACTTCACGTAGTAGGTGTTGGGAAACAGCCAGCCGTAGTAGTGCCAGCGCCAAAGGAAGTAGGGAGCGAACAGCCCGAGGAAAAGCCCGACCCAGGCGACCTCATGCCTGTGCGGCAGCAGACGCCGCTCGCGACGCAAATTCGTGAGCACGCGGAAGCAGGTCACCAGCGCAAAGAACATCACGCCCTCGGGTCGGGTCATGGCCGCAAAGGCGAAGACTGCGGCGCTGGCGAAACCGCGTCTCTGGGTCACTTCTCCGAGCACGAGGTCGAATCCCAGGGTCACGAGAAAAGTGAAGAGCTGGGTTTCGAGCCCGCCGCTGCACCAGCACGCGTAAGCCCCACACGTCGCGAGTAACAGGGGCGCCAGCAAGTGCCAGCGCGATCGCCGCTCGCCCGCCAGCCGCAGCGACATGCGCACGACCACCGCCAAGGTAGCGATGCCCAACGCCACGCCGAGAAAGCGCGACAACGCGACCGGCCCCAACCCCAGCTTGATGCCGAACGCGAGGATGACCGTCCACAGGAAATTCGTGTAGCCCTCGACGCGCTCGCCGAGGTTGAAGACCAGCTGGCCGTGCAGGGCCAGGTTGCGCGCGTAGCGAAACGATATGAACGCGTCGTCGGTGACGAAGTCGAAGAGATGCGCGTGTGGCAGCAAGACCGCCGCGGCAACGATGGCCGCGTAGTAGCGTCGCAGGAAACGTTTCATTGCGCTGCCCGCGCTTCTATCACCGCCCGGTCACCGACCTAGCCGAAAGTGCCACCGTCGAACCCCCACAGCGCCCCGTCGGCGTTGGTGAATTCGATGTAGATGCGATCGCGCGGCAGGGCAAGCGCCTTGGCAATGGCATCGCAAAGGATTGCCGAAAGCTTTTCGACCTTGTCAGCCGATAGACGACCGACGTTCTTCAATTCCGCATAACACGCGGGCTCGCGGCTACCCGCGAAGCTCATGTCCATGCGGGGGGCCAGCCCAACCATCACGTAGCGTTCGGGCTTGCCCAACTCCTTGGCGAGAAGCGAAGAAAACGACCTCAGCATCTGCGACCGCGCGGACTCGTCGGGCGCCTGCGCGGACGAGAAAAGGTTGAGAAGTGGCATGGGCGGACTTTACCAGCATTCCCGGCCCAAGACCGCTCCGACTTCGGCCAGGAGAATACGAGGATCTAGAAGACTCGGGCCAGCATCAAGCCGCCACCCGACGGTGTCATCCAGGGAAGCACGACCGCTTGCAAGGGCAGCCTGATGTCGGCCTTCACCGGCAGTAGCTGCGCGAGGGCAACGCCCACGACAGGCGCGCCGCCGATGGCCACCCACTCCCCGGCCGAAAGCCCGACCCGCGAACCTCCGTGCAAGCGGGGCACCGCGAAGCCCAAGCCCGCGCCCACCAGCGCGCCGACGATCACATCGCTGTAGAAGTGCATGCCTGCGCGCGTGCGCAGGTGCGCGGTGGCTCCGGCCAAGGCCAGCTCGAAGCCCCATACCGCCGCGCGAGCCCGGTGGTCCGAGGTGTTCTGCGCGAACAGGTACGCTCCCGCAACGCTGGCCGCGAACGTCGTGCTGGCGTGCCCCGAATAAAATGACAGGTGCGAACCCTTGCCCTGGTCGCGGGCGTATTCCTGGAGTCGCGGATCGTCGCTGTACACATAGGGTCGCGGCCGGCCCACCAGGTACTTGGTCACGCCGTTCATGAACAGGCTGACCATGACGGTCTCGCCATAAATGAGGGTCTGCTTACCGTACGTCTCGTGCAATCCGCTTTGCCCGAGCAAGAGGCCGAGTGGCACGAAGACGTCCACCGCGGCCAGCAGGTCACTCGCCCCGGCGGCGCTGGCGGAATGGCGGCCTTCCAGACGGCGATCGAAGGGCAGAAGCTGGGTCTGCCAGCGCGAGGCGGTATCCACCGGGATCAACGAAACCAGAGCGGCCCCCACGGCGGCCGCGGCGGTGAGGCTCCCGTCGATGGCATAGCGCACGTTCGGCTCGGCGAGCCCGGTCGCCGTGCTCTGAGCACGTGCCACCGCGGGCGCAGCCAGCGCGGCGAGCACCAGCGCCAAGGACCATTGCCCGGAAATGAACCGGCCCTTGTCTTTTCTACCAGCCGTTCTCATCTCACGCGCCACTGCATCGTTGTCATGAGGATACACGCCCTTGCCTTCGCGGCGCTTCTGGTCGGTTGCTCAGCTCAAGGCCCGGAGAACCGTCAACCGATCGGCCCCTCCGGAACCGGCGGTGCCACCACGACCGCCACGGGTGGGCAATCAGCAACCGGAGGTGCGGCCAGCGGCGGCGGAGCGAGTGGAACAGCCGGCAACGGGAGCACAGGCGGGGCCCTCGACACGGGTGGGGCTCTCGACACGGGCGGGGCAAGCGGGCCAGGTGGTACCACCGGCACTGGTGGAAGCACGAACGGCGTCACGGATGGCGGCATCGACACCGGGGATTCCGCCGACGCCGCCCCGGTGCCCGATGCGCAGGTCCCCGACGCGCGTCCTGCCGACGTGCCGCCTTCCGACCTCACCGCTGCTTCTGCCGTCAGCGTGTACATCGCTGGCGACTCGACGGTCTCCACCTACGTCAATAGCTCGATTCACCAGGCTGGATGGGGCCAGTTCCTGCAGGACTACTTCACCGCGAATGCGAAGATCGTGAACAAGGCGGTGGGTGGCATGACCGCGCGTCACTTCATCGAGGCCGGCTACCTCGACGCCATCATCGCCGTGATCAAACCAGACGACTACCTGCTGGTCCAGTTCGGCACCAACGACGGCAACACCACCGCGACCTACACCCTGCCCGGCTCGACCACCGCGATCCCCTACTACCTCGATCCCCAAACCGACTTCAAAACCTATCTGGCCCGGTATGTGGACGCGACCAACGCCAAGGGCGCCACAACCATTTTCGTGACGCCACCGCCGCGCCACTCGTGCAACGCGGGGGAAACCGGCGTACGCAACGGTCTTGCAGCCTACGCAACCGCCATGAAAGAGCTTGGCCCGACTTTGAACACGCCGGTCGTGGACAACAACGCCATGACCCTCACCTATCTGGCCACCGTGACCTGCGAAACCTCGGGCAGCGCCTTCTACCTGGTCAAGGCGGACGGCACGACCGACGGAACGCATTTCCAGGAGAACGGCGCCGACCTCATGGCTGGCTTCATCGCCAAGGGCACCACCGGCATCAGCACCCTCGGCCTTCCGCTTTCCGCGCAGGCGAAGTAGCAACGAGAAGCTCCGCGCCCGCCTGGCATCTCGTCGAAGATGAATGGCTCGGCAGTCGTGTCGGTCAAGTGCCCGATGGCGGCACACAGACCTTGGCGGTACTAACACCGACGTGGGTGGCGCTGCCCACGCAGTTGGCCTCGTTGATCACGGAACGGTTCAAATTGCACTCCGGCTTGTCGACGCATTCGCGGAAGCAGTAGTTGGCGCCACCCTCGACGATACAGGCCGCGCCCTGCGGGCAATCCGCGTCCTGCATGCAGCCTTGCAGCCCGCAATAGCCTCCCTTGAACACGGTGAGACAGCTGAGCTTCAATTCGTCGACCGTGGGGCAGTCGGTATCGATGGCACACTCGCTCGCGATTCCAATCCTGTCGGAGGTGTTGCCGCTGCTGCACGAGAGAACGCCGGCGACCAGCAGGCCAAACATGGATCGCGCAATTCGGCCACGACGCATGATGGATGTCAGCGCCAATGCTGCCGGTGCGACTGCTTCCGGGACCGACGAGAGCACGCGACGAAAAGGGCCGCAGAACAAGATCAATCCACTCATGGAGCATCTCCTTGTCGTGGCCCGCCAACGCGCGGGGGAGCGGCCACGCGACGTGGCGGTTTGCATTTGTTCGGAAGCAAAGGCTGTCTCGGTCATCCTCTGTCCATCTCCCTGGTCGAGACGGTGCTCCTACTCACGTCGGCGCCGGGTGAGGTCGAGGCGCGACTTGCGCACCTGCATGCGCAAGGTCGAGCGCGATTCGGGCCGCTTGGTCCTTCGGCTCAGGTGGCGTCGAGCCTCGGCAACCGCGCGGCCCAGGCGCAACTGGATCTCCAGCGTCGACATCAGCGCGCCGGCCAGCGCGCCTTCCAGATCTTGCGCCATGGCCGCCGCCGTGGGGTAACGCTCGGCTGGTGTGCGGCGGAGTGCGCGACCGATGGCGAACACCAGCAACTTGGGCAGGCCTGGCCGTTCGTCGCTGACCGGCGCCACCTGGCCACGGTGAATCGCGCGAAGCACCTCGCGATCGTTCTTCCCGGTGAACAGAGGGTGCCCGGTCAGCGCTTCCCACAACACGGAACCCATCGAGAAGAGATCGGACTGGGGACTGGCCTGCATGCCCCCGACCAGCTCGGGCGCGAGGTAACCGAGCTTGCCCTTGATGAATCCCGGCGTGGTGAGAACGCTGGTGCGGTCGCGAGCCCGCGCCAGGCCAAAGTCCGAGAGCTTCACGGCACCTCCGATGCCAAGCAACAGGTTCTGCGGCGAAACATCGCGATGGACGATGGGGACCGGCGTACCGTCGGCAGCGTGCCTCTCGTGCGCGGCCGCCAAGCCTCGCAACCCGCCCACGCCGATCATCGTGGCCAGCGGCCACGGGATGCGTTCCTGTCGAGAGCGATAGTAGCGAAGCAGGCTACCCAGATCGAGGCCATCCACCCACTCCGTGATCAGCCAGTAGGCGCCTTGCTTGTCGTCGACGAAATCGAGCACTTGCGCGATGTTGGGATGAAGCAGGCATGAGCCAAGCCGGGCTTCCTCCACGAACATCGCGACCTGACGTTCATCGTGGCGCAATGCCGGCTTGATCTGCTTCATGGCCACGGGGCGAGTGAATCCGGCTGCGCCGCGCATGAGCCCCTTCCACACCACCGCCATGCCACCCTCGCCGGCGCGCTCGAGGAGCTCATACTTGCCCGCGATGAGCTGCGCCCTAGGCATCTCTGATCCCTTCATCCCAGTTGGGATTATAGACCCGATCGTGCAGTGCCGCGTTACTTGTCGATGTCGAGCTCGGCGAGAGCGGATTCGAGGTGGTCGCGGGCGTGACCGTCGCCGCGCCGTCGAGCTGCCTCGATCCCCTTGGCGTAGATCTCGCGGGCCTGCTCCCGCTGGCCGAGCTCCACCAAGGCTTCCCCCGCGGGAGCGTACGAAGCGAGGTAGTCGGGATGCTCGGCGATGAGCGGCTCGAAGATCCTCCAAGCTCCGGCGGCATCCCCCGCGGTCTTCAGCTCCATGCCGAGCGCGTAGCGCGGAAAGGGATCCTGTGGCCGCTTTTCCGCAAAGGACCTGAGTATGGCTAGGCGGGGATTCTCGGCCGGCTCGCTCAGGACATCACCCATGGACGGCCGGGTCCGGGGAATTCGCCGCTGGGGCCGGTCGCGAGGATGCGGTTGCTGCCGTCGACCCGAACGACCGTGGGGCGCCAATGTCTGGCCTCGGCCTCATCGACCCCGTCGGCGAAGGTCGCGAGGATGACGATATCGCCGGGCTGGGCGTGGCGTGCGGCCGCACCGTTCACGCAGATGACGCCGGAATCCGCCTCCCCGGTGATGGCGTAGGTTTCCATTCTGCTGCCGTTGGTCGCGTTCCAGATGGCGATCTTCTCGTAGGGCAGAATGTCGGCCGCGCGCATCAAGACTTCGTCGATGGTGACCGAGCCTTCATAGGCCAGATCGGCGTGCGTCACGGTGGCGCGGTGGATTTTGGATTTGAACATCGTGCGTTTCATTGAACTCTCCGTCCCGGCCGGTGACCCGGTCCAGGCAGTTTGTCTTTGCATATCCTGTCCGAAAGCGGGGCGCTGTCAATGCCGCGCCGATTCGCAGCCTCGATTCGCGTTGACCGGCGCCTGCGCATGCCTCAAGGTGGATCGAGGAGGAACTGCTCCGGTCAGACGCAGGGCCAAGCATCATGGGCCAGCCTTTCAAGCGATACATCGGGGTCGATCTGGGCGGCGGAAAGGGCAAGAAGACCGCCCTCGCCGTGCTTGAGCGCAGCCGCGAAGGCGTGACGGTCACGCGGCTCTTCCCGAAGAGGAAGGAGCCGCCGCTATACGACACGACCCTGGTCTCCACCCTACTAGGCCAAGGGGAAAGCGCCGTCATTTGCGTCGACGCGCCCCTGACCTTACCGCCGTGCCTCCGCTGCACCGAGCCGGTTTGTCCGGGCCAGGCGGCTTGCGTGGATTCGGAAGTGGTGTCCATGCGCGCCCTGGCCCACCGGGAGCCGCAGGACGGTCGCGACCACCGACGAGGCAAGCCCTCGATCACGCCGTACACTCAGCGAGCCACGGAGCTCTACCTGCGCAGTCGGGGCGTGATCGCGCGGGAAACCATGGGCCAGTCCATGGGACCGGTTGCCGCGCGGGCGGCCTACCTTGTGCGCGCGTTGGGTCAACGCTTCCGCCTGAACGACAACCTCATCGAGGTCTTCCCACGCGCCACGCTCGAGCTTCTGGGGTACCGCGAGCCTTACAAGAAGCGTGTCGATCGCCGCATCGAGATTCTGGCCTCACTCGGCGATCTCACCTTCGGACCAGGGGTGTGGCGCGAGGATTGCCGACAGAGCGACCACATCTTCGACGCAGTCTTGTGCGCCTACACGGGATATCTCCGCGATCGCGACGGGTGGCGAATCTCGGTGCTCGCAGGCGATCCCATCGACCCACAGGGCTGGATCTGGGTTCCGCCCGAGTCAGCTAGCTCGCGACAGCGCCCTCTTTGTGAAGCTCGGCCGGATCATCCTCGTTCTGGCGAGGCAGTTCCTCGCAAGTCCTGTCCGTAGCCGTGGACGTTGTGGATCCGTTGCCGAGCAACGAGGTCGCTCCGCGCTCGCGCAGGAATTCCAGGAACACGATGGCGGTTGGCATTTCGGCGGCCGGGATCTCCTCGATGAGGTCGCGCGCCTGGCGGCGCAGTATTTCGCCAGGCGATTCCGTCGATGCAACGACGTGCGGAACATCTGCCGTCTCTGCGCGCGCCACCAGCCGTCCCCAGGGTGGCGGGTTGGCCGGCTCGACATGGAGGTGATCGAGCCAAGTTTGAATGTGCAGGTGCAACAATTCCGATCGGTAAGCGAACCACCTCTCCCGTTCCGCGGGGAAGGCGAGCAGCACGTCCTTGAACCTGCGGAACGCCCCCTTGCCGTCGATCGCAACCAGCAGTCGCTCGCGCAACGCCAGATCTTGAACCGCGCCCACGAACCGCTCCATCCAGCGATACTGCTCGCGAGAGGAGGCAGGGTCGACGCGCAGATAACGTTCCGGATTGTTGGAAACCCGTGCTCGCCGGGCCGAGGCGTCCGGTTCCCCCTCGGCAATAGAGAGCAGGTCGCCGTTTTCGAGGTCGAGGAAACTTTCCTGCTCGGGAGAGTTCCGCTCGAAAGCAATCTCTAGGTCACTCCAGTTGATGGTAATCGGTTGCATCTTCTTCAACTCCTCCAGCATCCCCCTCCCACAGGGAAAGCCGACAAAGTTAGGAACAATCCATAAGCCTAGGGTTTGCAGTCGCGGTTTGCAATCTCGTAACCACCTGCCAGATCTCTTTGGGAAGCTGCGGTCGTCGATTATCCGACGGCGGGCTGCCATTTCGGGCCCGCGACAGCCCTTGACTTTGGCTGCTTCCGCCCTAATATCCCCTCCTCGCACTTTGTCCTGGAGGCCAGCTTGGCTCGCGTAACTGTCGAAGATTGTTTGGAGAAAGTTCCCAACCGATTTGCTCTCGTCATCATTGGGGCAGAGCGGGCACGCCAACTCGCCAACCGCGCCATCCCGCTCGTGAAGTGCGACAATAAGCCCGGCGTCACCGCGTTGCGCGAGATCGCCGAGGGTACGGTCTGCTTCAACGAAAATGTCGAGGGCACGGTCAGGCAGTACATCGCCGAGATGCGCGCGCGGGGAGCCAGGCCAGAGCGCACCGTGGCGAAGAGCTCCCACCAGAGCTGACGCGGGGCCGGGCCGATCCGGTGGGATCAGCCGTCACTCAGGAGAGCGGCCGCGCGGTCCGCGCCATCGTGATCCGCTAGAGCCCGCGCCATCTTCGCGGCCGCGTCGCGCATCGCCACGTCCGTCATCGCCTGGCGAATCCGCTGGGCAAGTGACTTGCTTGTCAGGTTCCTGCGGAAGAGGGGCCGGGGAGCAAGGCTACGTCGGGCGAGGCGAGCCGCCCAGGGGAATTGATCGAGCAGGTGCGGCAGGATGACCTGCGGAATTCCCGCACGCGCGACGCGCGCGCAGGTGCCGGAGCCTCCATGGTGCACGGCGAGGGCCACGCGAGGAAAAAGTCTACTGTGGGCCAGTCGCCCCACGGTCAGGATCTCCGCCCCGAGTTCCAGCTTCGAGGTGGCCGTGGCACCGGCGTAGACGATGGCACGGCAGCCGGCACGACGAACCGCCTCCACGATGAGAGTGTACGTCCGCTCCGGCCACGCGTCGGGCATGCTGCCGAATCCGACGTAGACAGGTGGCGGTCCCGCGGCGAGAAACGATTCGACAGCCTCGGGAAGCGGCCCTTCCTCGTCGTGGAGCATGGCACCCGTGGGCGCTTCGGGCATGCGCAGGTCGGCAGGTGCGGGCGCCAACTCGGCGTCCGTGGCCAACAAACTGCGCGCAGGGTTGGCAAAGTGGTCGAGCGCATCGCCGATCGCAGACAGCCCAAGCTTGGCCCGTCCCATGTTGATCGGCTCGCGCAGCAACCAGTTGTCCAGTCTCCGCGCTGCCCACCACGTAAGCCGGTTGAGCAAGACGGGAAGGTTCTGCCAGCGCATACCGAGCGCAGGGTGATGGCGCGAAGGGAAAGTCTCCGGCGCAAAGGCGATGAAACGGTAGGGCCGGCGCGCGTGCTCGGCGCACGAGGGCGCGGCGAAGGCCAGGCTCGCACCCACCACCATGTCGGCCTCCTCTGCGAGGCCGGTCAGCAGATCGAATTGCGCGGCGACATCGCTCTTGATGTCGCGTCTGATGGCGCGGGCCAGGCGAAGGGTATTGCCGTGAAGCATGGTGCTGTGCTTCGCCATGATGGCGTCCATGCGCTGGCCCATCCCGCGAAAATCGACGCCCGCGACTTCCGCGTCGGCCGCGAAGTCGGGTGGCCCGGCCAGGGTGACTGCATGCCCGCGCAAAAGGAGCGACCGCGCCAGGGCGAGCATGGGGTGCACATCGCCGCGAGAGCCGTAGGTAGCGAGGAGGAAACGCAAGGGGTCACCCTATCATCGGCGGCTCGCCGACGCCTTTGAACCCAAGCCGCGTGCCAGCCGATGGGCCACCTACGCGAAGCGACTGCGGCGGGATTAGCGTTCCCGCCGCGCGTACCGCCAGATGGTTGGCGGTCTAGCGCTTCGAGAACTGGAAGCGAGCGCGGGCGCCACGCTGACCGTACTTCTTGCGCTCTTTGGCGCGAGCGTCGCGGGTCAGGTAGCCGGCCTTCTTGAGCGGCGGGCGCAGCTCGGGATTGTACTTGCACAAGGCGCGCGAGATGCCGTGCCTCAAAGCATCGGCCTGGCCGGAGAGTCCCCCACCCTTCACGCTGGCGAAGATATCGAGGCTGCCAGAGGTCTCGGTCAACTCCAGCGCCTGGCGGAAGACCATGCGAGAGGTCTCGCGGCCAAAGTAGGCCTCCAGGGTCCGCTCGTTGATCTGGATCTTGCCGTTGCCGGGCTGGATCCAAACGCGCGCCACCGCATGCTTGCGACGGCCGGTGGCATAGATGCTCTTCTGCGGGTCAATCATGCGGGGACTCCGGACTTACGACAGGGCGAGAGGTTTGGGCTGCTGGGCGCTGTGCGGGTGATCGGCGCCCGCGTAGACCTTCAGCTTCTTGTAGATACGGCGGCCGAGGGGCCCCTTGGGGAGCATGCCCCACACGGCGCGCTTGACCAGCTCGGTGGGATGCTTCTCGACGAGCTGCTTGGCCGAGTATTCGGCGAGACCGCCTGGGAAGAGTGAGTGATCACGGTAAAGCTTGTCGGTCCACTTCTTGCCAGTAAGGCGCACCTTCTCGGCGTTCACGACCACCACGAAATCGCCGGCATCGGCGTGGGTGGTGAACAAAGCCTTGTTCTTGCCACGCAAGACCGAGGCGATCTTGGTTGCGGCACGGCCCAAGGTCTTGCCCTGGACGTCGGCGATGTACCAGGAGTGAGGGGTGGACTCCTTGGCAGAGACGGTCTTTCTTTGGCGCGACGCTACTGTGGACACGGGGCGCTTCTAATACTTCAGCCACGGGCGGAAGTCAACCCTACCCGTGCCGACGGGTGTCAGCCAGCCACCGACAGTCATGGCGCCCCACGACGATGGGATCCTTGCGGTCGCGCAGGCTTCGCCTGGGTCAAGCTTGGCGGAATGGCCGGCCCCCAGTGGTTCCCGGTGGAGCCAGGCGCCATCAAGCGAGAAAGCATCCCTATTCTTGCTAGCTTCCCGCGTCAGGTGGGGCTGTGACGGCAACGCCGTTCTGATCGCAGGAGTAGAACGAGTTGTACTCTCCGACCACCGGGACATTTTGTCCCTTGACGTTGTTCTGCCAGGCACAGGTAGGCATGCAGCAGTCCTGCATGGTCGTGATCGTGTAGCCGGACTTGAAAGACGAATCGGCAGCGGCTTGCCCCGGCGTCATGACCGCGGGATTGACCGGATCCAGACCTTGCGCCGCCAGCTTGCACCCCGTGACCTCGATGAGATGGGTCGGGCATTCGACGCGCTTGGCATAGATCTTCCAGTTCATGTGATAGTAGCTGTCGGGTTGGTTCGATTGCGTGCACGACGTGATGGACTCGTTGGTCATGGTGGTCGAGCTCGACTTGAACTTGCCGCAGGAAGTGGCTACCTCCGCCTGGCAGGTGGTTGAAGACAAGCTCTCGGTGGAAACCAGGTTGTCGGTTCCCTTGCAAGCCGCAAGCTGGGTGGCCGCGTTGACGCCACCCGCACCCGGCTCTCCTTCGGGGGGAAACTGCGTGTAGAGGTACTTGCCCGAAGCGCTGGTCATGGACGCATTGGGATCGCATGCGTTGAAGGCGCCAAAGCCCCCCGCACCCATGAACACGTCGAAGTTCTTGCCGCCTCCTGCAGAGGTGTTGAAGGATTGAACCACGAGGGGCGGCGGAATCGGAATGGCCGCGGCGCCGTTGCCGCCGACCTGGGCCACATTCTCGGGCAAACTGAAGACGAGCTGGTAGCACTGGCAGCAACTGATGGTGATGTTGCCGTCGATGCCGCCGGTTTCCACGTCGTGACCCACCACCGCGTAGTTGAGGCCGTCGTTCCCGTCATCCTTGGCCGCCTGGGCCATCTCGTCGGAGAAGAGCATGAAGCGCGGGCAGAGGAAATTCACTTGCGCGCCTTGCTTGGTGCCTTCGCAGGCATTCTGACCCGGGGTGCAATTGCCGCCACCGGGAGATGTTGCAACGCCGTTTTGACAACCGGGAATGAAGAATTGGTTGATCAGTTGGTTGGGCGGAGGAAGTGCATAGCTGATAGGAGGCGGTCCGGTGTCGACCGGCAAATCGGCCGGCGCATCGACGGCGGCGTCGCTCCCCGAGATACCGCCCGAGCCCGAGGATCCACCGGAGACGCCACCCGAGGAGGCAGCGCCTGCCGTGCCTCCGGCGCCGCCACTCGGGATCGAGCTCGCGAGGGTGCCCGCGATTCCCCCCGAACCGACGAGGCCGCCGCTGCTGGAAACGCCGCCCGCGTTCGACGAACCTCCCTGTCCCGTAACGCCGCCGCTGTCCGTGGATCCTCCCACGCCTCCCGCGCCACCACTGCCGCCCGACGCGCTGGTGCCGGGCACGCCCCCAGCTCCCGTGCCGGGTGAGCCGCTGGCATCCGCGCGCGCCACGCTTCCACGCGCACAAGCGCCCATGCCCAGCGACATCACCAGCAGGCCAAATAGCAAATACACCATGCCAGAACCACGAACTTCAGGCATCTGGCAAGGGTATCTAGAACCACATCGCTTGGGAAGGCGAACCTCGGTGGATTCCCAATACCGGCGAGGGCCCGCGAGAAACCGATGCCATCAAAGTCCTCGGGTCGACACCGGGCCGGTGTCGACGACTTCGAAGTCGCTGCCGTGCACCTGGCGGAGACCGGCGAGCAGGTCATCCATGTACGCCGACCATCCCTCGTTCGATTCGCCCGAGATGTACCAGTTGCTCCCGTTGTCGGCGAGGATGATGCCGTACTTCTTCATCGCCGTCATGATGACCAAGGTCGGTCCGGAAAAGGGGCTGGTGTCGAACGCGGCCTTGAGGCGCAGGCGCAAGCCCATCGGCGGCAAGGTCGTGCTGCTGTTGCCTGCGGCGTGCGTGGCCGGGTGGATGTAGCCCTGCGACGAGCGACTGACGGTGAAGCGAATGGCGTGACGGATCTCGCCGGCCATGACCTCGTCGAAACGCACCAACCCGGGGAGAATGGGCAACCCGGCCGCGTCGGCCGAGGTCCACCCGTCGGTGCGAAGCTCGTTCGAGCCGAGGTGAAAGATGGCCCCGTTGGCCGCGGTCCAGCCGGAGCCGCCCGTGGGGTTCTGCGCATTGTACAGCTCGTAGAGCGTGCAGTTGTCCGGCGCGCCGGCGGTATCGATGTACAGCACGTGGCGGTCGCTGTCCACAGCGGCGCTCGGGCCGCCTTCGATGGGAGCGGTCAGAGGAATCGGGTAGCAGAACTGGTTGCCTCCCGTGGGGCACGGCAGCGGATCGCTCTCCGTCGGTCCCCAACTTGCCGTCCAGGTGATGGGCTGCGGCGCGGCGCCGGTTCCCGACAGGAACGGGAAACCGTAGCCATCGCTCACCGTGCCCCAATCGGGATGGAAAGCCGTGCTCGGCGACATGTTGGTGATGTAGGTCGCGCTATTGGCGTTGAGCGGATAGCCCGAGATGTCCAGATTCCAAGGATTGTCCGCCGGGAAAATGTCGCACCCGCCAGTGGTCGCAGCACCACCGTTCCCGGTCGCCCCACCGGCAGGCACGCCTCCGCCGTTGCCCAACAATCCCCCCGCACCACTCGTGCCACCCGTGCCACCCGTGCCACCTGCGCCATCCGGGCCTCCATGCGAACAGCCGAGCAGAAGTGCCACGCACACAATCAAGCCCAATGCGATCGTCCCGAGCTTCGTCATCTGTCAATTATGCGGCAGGCATCCGCGGAAGGAAACGGCGCAAGATGAATCGTTCGTTCACCCATGCGCCCAATTTCGTAAACGGCAAAACAGGGATCGGGAAATGCTATGACTGACCAAGGAGGAAGACAGTCACCCCATGTACCCAGTCACGCTCGACCTGCGCGGCCGTCGCTGTCTCCTCGTGGGGGCAGGACAAGTCGCGCACCGGAAGCTGCTGCAACTCTTGTCGCAACATGCGGCAGTGACCGTGGTTGCGCCCACCGTAATCGAGCCCATCGCACACCTTGCAGCCGAGGGAACGATCACCCTGCTTGAACGACGATTCATCGACGCCGACGTGGACGGGTGCGGGCTCGTGTTGGTGGCCACCAGCGACCGCACTGTCAACGAGCGCGTGGCCAGCGTCGCCAGGGCGCGGGGCATCTGGGTCAACGTAGCGGACGTCCCCGAGCTGTGCGACTTCCACCTCCCCGCAGTGGTACGGCGCGGGGATCTGCAATTCGGTATCTCCTCGGGTGGCGGGGCGCCCTTCGCAGTGCGCCGGTTGCGCGAGCTGTTCGACGAGCGGTTGGGTCCGGCCTGGGCGGACTGGATCGCCGCGGCGAAGCGCTTCCGCAAGCGGATCCAGGCGCGCGGTCTTGCCTCCGACGCAGCCGACCAATGCTACGACCGGTTCTTCACCGGCACGATCGACCGACACGCCCTCAGCGCGCGCCTCCCGACGGAACAGGAAGAGGCCGACTGGGGCGCCGCCGGCGGAGAATCCGACCCCCGACTGCAACCCAGGGCAGGCAGCGTCTCGCTGGTCGGCTCGGGACCGGGCCACCCCGGACTGATCACGGTGCGGGGCATGAACCTCCTGCGCAGTGCCGACGCCGTGGTCTACGACCGGCTGTCGATCCCGACGATCCCCCTCGATCTGCCCGATCGCGTGCAGCTCTACCCCGTGGGCAAGGAAGCCGGAAATCACCCGGTACCACAGGATGAAATCAATGCTCTCCTTCTGCGACTCGCGCGCGCGGGCAAGCGCGTGGTGCGACTCAAGGGTGGCGACCCGTTCATTTTCGCCAGGGGTGGAGAGGAGATGCTGGTGCTGCGCCAGGCGGGCATCTCATGCGATGCCGTGGCGGGCGTCACCGCGGGGATCGCGGTTCCAGCGGCCGCGGGCATCCCGCTGACCTACCGTCGCGAGGCGGTGCGCCTTACCTTCGTTACGGCGCACGAGGGTGGCGCGCCACAGTTGCGCTGGGATCTGCTGGCGAGGGATACGCACGGCACGCTGGTCGGCTACATGGGTGTGAACAATCTGACCGAGGTGGCCGCGTCCTTGATGGCCGCCGGCATGAACGGGGACACGCCGGCCGCAATCATCGAGCAAGGCACGCTGCCGGGTCAGCGAGCCCTGCGCGCTCCGCTGAAGGATCTGTCCTCGCTGGCGAAGAGGAGCGAGGTTCGGCCCCCGGCCATCTTCGTCATCGGTCAGGTGGTGGCACATGCGGACGCCCTTGCAGATCCCGGATCCCGGCCGCTGCGCGGCGCCCGCATCGGCCATTTCGCCCCGCACACCCAGCTCACCGACGCTCTTCAGGATGCTGGCGCCGACGTACTGGTCTCGCCTCATCCGTTCACCAAGGCCGCGCGCCTGGTCATCGGATCCGCGCCGCTCCTCGGTTGGATCGTCCGCGCCCCGCACGAGCTGGAATCACTCGGTCGCGAGAGGTCCACGCACGGGTTCCTTGCGCAGATCACCCTATGGTGCGCAACCTCCGCTCTCGCGTCTCTCGCGAGAGAGCGAAAGTGGACCCAAGTGGTCGAGCTCGACGAAAACGAAACTCCGGCTCGTACCCTCGCCCGCATAAGCGAATCCAGGGGACAATCTCTCTGAATGAGCTACGCTTCGAACCGCAAGGGGTCGTCTAATACACCTGCATCTGTCCGCTCAGGATCAACAGGGCCCATAGCTGCAGAATTCCAAGGTAGTAGCGCGGTGACCCGGTGGCCAGCCTTTGATTCCAAACCGCGTTGACGAACTCCGTGCGGTTGTCCGTGCTCGCGATAAGCGCGAGCACCCCGTTCGCGGAAACCAGGGGCGCGTCGTGCAACGAGACGAGCACGTCCCTGCCGTCGAGCGAGAACGACTGGCCGTAGTTGGAGATGCCCTGCCCGTAGAAGAACTGCAACACACGGTTGCTCTCGTCGAGCAACCACGGTTGGCTGCCGGACCAGATATGGTCGAGCGTCATGTTGAAGAAGGTGCGATCGCATTCGGGCTCGAAGGTGTCGAAACCCGCCACCGGCGTTCCGTCGAAGGTCGCCTTCCTCGGGATCAAACCCGTCGTCGGATGGGCCGAGGCCTGCCAGTAGGCTCGCGCAGCAGCAGCAGCCTCCGACCAGAAGGCATCACCCGTGGCTTGCCGCCAAAGATCGTAGTACGCCGGCATGACGATCGACGGGCGGGAGACGCCCGCGGAGTCCGTGGTGGGCGTGTCGTAGACCAGCTTGTTTTCGCCGTCAAAGGTTCCGGTAACACCATCGACGATGCCGCAATTGTTGACCTCCTTGTTGCGGATCACGTCGAGGAGTTGGCCTGCCTCCTGGCCATAATCGATGGTCCCTGGCGAGGCTTGCCAGCGACCGCGCGCGAGCAGCAGGGCCGTGGCGATCTGCTGCAAACCGAAGGGGTCGTTGCAAGCGACCTCCGCATTGCCGCCATCGCAGAACGAGGGGAAGTAGCCCTGGCTCGACCCGTCCGTGATCTGGATCGACTTCGCGTAGCGCCAAAGCTGGTCGAACTCGTCTCGTTTGTCGAGTTCAACGGTGATGATCATGCCAAGCCCTATCCCCTCCGTGCGTATCTCGTCGTGAAGAACGTCGAGGATGTAGGCCTGATCGGTTCCCGTGGGGACGAAGATGGCTTGGTTGGAAGGATCGCCGTGGAACAATTGATCGAAGACATCCGATATTTTCGTGGCGATATCGCTATCGCTCTTGCCGAGCAGATCGCGAAACGCGTTGGGATAGGAGGCCGGCCCGAGAAGCGGCGCCAGGTTCCCTACCGGACCACTTCCGGCGTCGAGCCCCTGCGTGCCTTCCTTGCAGCCGATAGAATCGAGCGTGCTCCGGCATGCCGGCAGCAGGATGAACGCAACCGCAAGACTGGCTGACCTCACGACCGGGCGAAAGGAAGACATCAGTGCCCGGCGTAGGCCTGCACGCGCGCAGCGAGGACGCTGTTCGGGTGGTGCCTGAGAAACTCCTGTGCGTAATTCTTCGCGTCCTGAGCCCGTCCACCCTTGGCCAGAGCATCGATGCGCAATACCTCGGCCTCGGGGTGAAGTCGGCCGCGGGGGAAGGTCTGGAAGTACGCGCCCAGAAACGAGAGGGCGCCGGTGGAATCACCGCTGGCCAAGGTGGAACGGACGGCGTCGAGCGCCGCCAGTTCCGCGCGCAGGGCGGAGCTGGAGCTCGCCGAGGGGGGGCGCACGGGGACTGGCGCCTTGGCAACCGGCGGAGCCACGATGGGCAATGGCGCGGGCACCTCCGCTTGGCCAACGGAGGCGACGGGCGCGGGCATCCTAGGCGAAGGCTTAGGCGAAGGCGGAGGGAGCACGGCCGAGACGGCTGCGGGCCTCTCGGCTCCCCGGAGCGCGACGTAGCTCACCGGTATGGCGACCAGGAAGGTGAACGCCGACATGGCCAGCAACACCTTGGTGGTCCAGGTCTTGGCCGCCAACCAGGCCAGCCCACCGCCGGTCGCCAGCCCGGCCGATCCGGCCAAGCCCAAGGCGGCAAGGGTGTGTGCGTGGAGTTCCGCAGACGCCTGGTAGCTGCGACCCTCTTGCAGCAACGCCCGCTCGAGGGGAGAGCCGGTCTGGCTGAGCATGCGATCCGGTTCGTCCATCACCCTACCTCGGTCTTCGAGAAACACTCCAGCATCGACACCCGCTCGCGGAAGTCAGCTCGGGCTCGACGCAGGCGCGAAGCCACAGTTCCGTTCGGGATCTCGAGAACAGCGCCGATTTCCGCCGTCGTCATTTCCTCGAATTCATAAAGCATGAACACGGCACGAAGATCGACGTCCATTTCGCAGAGGACTTGATCCAAAGTTCGTCGAATCTGTCGTCGATGGGCCATCTCGTCGGGGCCCACCATGGAGTCGACGGTCTCCGGAGGATGGTCGGTCAGAATCTCACGACGGCGAGCCGCGGTGCGACGGGCGTGCGCGGCCATGTTGAGCGCGGTCTGAACGAGAAAGCTCTTCTCTGCGCCGGGACGTACGTCGACGAGGCGGTTCGACAGGGTGATGAAGACCCGCTGCACGTCATCCTCGATATCGGCTTCCGAAGTGCCGGCATTGCGCAGGATTCGCGCCACCAGGCCGACATGGGCGTCGACCATCTGGCGAAGACGCACCTCATGCTTGTTCTTGCCGAACACACTTGTGAGAATACCGGCAGGCTCGCAGTCGAGCAAGGCGGCCTCGTACCGAAGGGCGTAAGCGGGAGCGCCGGTCAGGTGGTGACAAGACATGGCGGCCTCATGGTCCCCCTATATTCCCGGCAGGGTGTGCTGAGATCACACCGCGATGCTTGGACTACAGGCCAAAGGTAAGCCTAAGACCGACAATGGGAGTGATCTTCGGGGTTTCCGCGACCACATTGCTCGGCACCGTTGCGTAGAACCTGCGCTTGAGCAGCGGCGCGCTGAGTCCACCTTCCAGTTCGACAGAGATCCCACGGCCAAACAGGACCGCCGCCCTGGCCACCCCGCCGGCGCTCAACCACAGGCGGTCGACAGTTCTTGATTGCGTTACCTGGCGGCCGCTGGCGGAAAGCCAGCCCGCAAGAAACAGGCCGCAAGGTTGGAACGTAAGAACGCCGGAAGTCCAACGCAGTGGACACACGGTGCCGGCGAGCCCTGCAAGACCAACTTGGACGTCTTGAGGGGTCTGCAGCACATCGTTGCGAAGGTAGGCGACGGCGAGACCCAGGGTTGGCCGAAAGGACCCTTTGCCGGCGAAAATCTTGCGCGCAAAGACCTCGACACCGAAGCTGTAACTTCCCGAGAGCACAGTTGCCCCGACGGGACCTGCACCAAGTTCGACGCTGGGAACGGGCCTGCTCGCGCGCGCGGAGATCGAGTCGGGACTCGGCGACGGCTCCGCCGGAGGTTTCTTGGTTACGGCCGGGGCGACGGGCGGCACGGGAGCCGGCGCGGACGAGGTGGAGGAAACCGGGACGGCAGTGGTGACGGGCGCGGAATTCAGCGCGCTGGGGTCCAGCGCCAACGCCGCCGTGAGAGACAGGGCCTGCACGACCTCGTCGCAGTTGGCGCCCTGCACCTTACGGGTGTCGCCCCCTCCGCGATCATCCGCCATGCGAAGCTCGCCGACGACCTGGCCACGCGAACGAGTGAGACGCACTTGCAGCGTGGTTCGTGGCTCCTTGCCCTCGGCCTGCCGCACCCGATCCGTACGCGATCGCAGGGTTTTGAAGAACGCCCCCGCTCCCGAACATCCCTCCGGCGCGTCGAACACGACCTGCACAGGCTTGGCCCCTGTTCCCGATTCCGGCGCGACTGGCCCAGCAACTGTCGCAATAATCAGCGAAAAATAGCCGGCCAAGAGCACGGCGGTACGTTGACACAAAACACACCCGGCACGCCAGCAATCATCGCTGCCCGACCTGGCGCCCGGGCGCACCCTTCGCGCCCAACGAGGCTGTTGGGCTTGGTGACGTCAGCGAGCCCCGCGAACTTCACTTCCTTTCTTGGGCCATCTCGTCCCCACCTCCAACCAGTCCACGATGGCAGGTCGCTGGCGCGCGGCCCTCAGAAAGCGACGCTCGGCGCGCGCTAACCTTCGCTTGAAGGTGGCCAACGAGGTACTACAAACAGCTGCAGCCGCGGGTAAGGTCATCTCGTCGATGTAGCGCAAGGTGAAGGCCATGCGCTCCTTCACCGGAATCGCATCAAGCACGTCGTAGACATCTTGAAGCGACCGCCGGGCGTCCAACGACGGCTGCTCGCATTGACGCGGCCGCGTGTTATCAGGCGAGAGAATGTGTAGCCGATTCCGGCGCGCACGCACCCGGCGCCGCTGGCTGGCCACCAAGATGGCGATCCCGTTCAGCCAGGCTCGCATGCGCTCGACCTCCCGCAATGTGTCGACGCCATAGAATCCGCGGATGAACACCTCTTGGAGCAGGTCGGGGATCTCATCATCCGCGCCCAACGTCGAGCGCAGCGTATGCAGCACGTGCCCCGCGTGTCCGTCGTAAAAGGCGGCTGCCGCGCCAGGGTGGCCGGCTCGCAGCGCCCGCACCAACGCAGCCTCGTCCCCCACGAAGGGCACGGGGGCAACCTCGGGAGCTAGGTCATGGCTGGTTGGTTCGTCAGCGAAGTGCACGAAGTTGGCCAGGCACGTAGCCTGGCCTCGGCCGCCGGTCGCTGAGCTCGGGCTCTGCCGTGACTCACCCATGCCTTCCCCACAAAGTCGATCCGCGGAAACGGTCCCTGTTCACGACGTCCGCCACACTCCCCATGACAAAGCCCGAGGTGATCGTCACGACCGAGCCGGTTGCCGAACCGGACATGGGCGCAGGCGAATCGCGGTCGCCGGTACCGAAAGAAAGAAAGGTTGCCGATGCGATGGGCAGGACACGGTAGTCCACGGCAAGGGATTCCCGGAACTCGAAATTCTGATCACCTCATGGATGTCCGCGGGCGAGCCCGGAAAACGGAGCGCGAGACGTTCGACCACGGCGACTTCGGCGCTATCCACGCGGTCTTTCTCATCGGGCGACTGCTCAATCGCGACATTTCCCTCAAGCACTCGAGCGCACTTGGTTGGGAAGACATCTGGAACAGCAACATCATCTTCATCGGCAAGCCCAATCTGAATCCGACCATTCGCTACGCCTTGAAGGGCACCGGCTTCGTCGCGGACGATCTCGCGGCCATCCGCAATCTCCACCCGCTGCCCGGCGAGCCCTGCGAGTACCGGAGCGCCTCCACGCACGGTTCAGGCAAGAAGTACGCCCTCATCACCGTCATGCCCGGTCCCCAACCAGGCCGGCGCATGATGATCCTCAGTGGCTCCGGCGCGGAGCTGATGTGGGCACTCGCCGAGAGCGTTACCAATCCCACGCGAGTCAAGGAGATCGTGTCCCACATCATTTTGCCATCGGGCGAATGTCCGCCGGCCCTTCAGGTGATCATCGAAGCCACCTTCGAATCCAACGTGCCGGTCCACATCCGCTACGTCACCCATCGCGTGTCCAAGGGGTGAAGAGCGCGATGGCCGATCCATCGACCAACGCGATGACTCGCGAGCACGGCACACGGTAGCGCTCAGTGCGAAACGACGGTGGCCCAGCCGTTGCCGGGCATCGCGAACTGCAGCCTCTTGCCCGCGCTGGCCACGGTCATCGTCTTTGGCGACCCCGAGTTGTACATTACAGTCACGATGCTGCCATCCGGGTTCTTGAAAGCCACGGCATCGCCGCCGCTCGACGCGACGACCTTGGCTCCGGGGGCGACGAATTGCGAGAAATGCCGGAAGACATAGTAGGTCGGCGTGATGATCAGCTGCTTCGCCAGGGTGTCCACCGTCAGAAGGGCATTCTGGGGCCAGACGCGGGTGGTGTCGATCCCGACTCCCACCGTGTCGAGCACCATGTTCCACGCGCTGTACGCGGTGACGCCCGCCTTGATCCAATCGCGGATGAGGCCCCAGCTTTCCACCGCATAGGCTTGGTCATTAGGCGCGGCGTTCGCGTCGAACGGCTCCGCCCAGGGATAGTTGCCGCATTTGTGCTCGGACTGCCACACGGGAAGATGGTACGACTTGGCGCCCGCGACCTTGCCCAGCATGCCCCACTGGAAGCCCAGAACGCTGACGTAGCTCCGCGCGGTGGCATCACCCATCACGCTGCCGATGATCGCGGGGTCGGACCCGCCGCCGTTGAAGCTGCCCAGCATGATCCTCGTGGTAAGCCCGGCGCTGGCGACGGCAGGACCGAGATACTGGCCGAGGAGCTTGGCATAGGTCGCCGGCTCCCACCCACAGGTCGGGTAGCTGCCGGTATAGCTCGGCTCGTTCTGCGGCGAGATGGCTTCGATGGGGATCCCCTGCTGGCCGTACGCTTGCACGAACTTGACCAGATACTGGGCATACGCGCTCAGCGTGGCATCGTCGTTCCTCATCACACCGCCGTCGAACGATGATGACGGGTCCTGCTTCATCCAGGTTGGTGGCGTCCATGGGCTGGCCCAGAAGCGGATGTTGCCCTTGATCGCCTGGGCGGCCCTGATGAACGGGATGAGCGCTTGCATGTCGCGATCGATCGAGAAGCTCGCCAGCGAAAGGTCTCCCGCCGTCTCGTCGAGGGTGTAGCGATCGAGGGCGTAGTCACTCGCGCCGATGGGGATGCGGCCAAAGGCGAATCGCGCCCCGTCGACGCCATACAGGAGCTGGATGGCGCGATCTCTGTCGCCCTCGCTGAGCAGGGACAGGTAGCTCCACCCCATCTCGTTGAAGGCACCGCCGAAACCCTCCCAGGTCTGCGCCGTGGAAGCTTCGTTGACCGTAACATCGGCGCCTCCGCTCGTCACCTCCGCGAGCTGTCCGTCCGTCTGCCAATAGGCGCCCGGCGCAGAGGTGACCAACGTGACGGTGCTGTCGATCGCCGCGCAAACGTTAGCGTCGGGTGAAACGCAGTCGCCGTTGCAGAGCGTCCCGGTCACGCACTGGCACGCGCCGGCCTGGCAAGTCTGCCCGGTCGAACAGGGGATGCCGCAGCCGCCGCAGTTCGTCGCGTCCGCTAGAACAGCGACGCACTGCTGGCCGCAGGCCATCTCATCGACGGGACAACTCGGCCCACTTTGCCCGAGGCCGCCGCAAGCTGCGGCCGCAAGCGCGAAACCGAAAAGGACAATCGATGCCCGTGCCGGCGTATGACCTACCTGCAACGACGCGCCCTTTGCCGGCGCAGGCCGAACACCAGCCCGATGAGGCCGACGATCAGCAGAGTTCCCGAAGGGCCGCCGGCGCTGCCGATGGTGCAGGCGCAACCGGAGGCCTTGCCGCCACCCGTGCCACCGCTGCTGCCGCCCGAGCCGCCGCTGTTCCCCCCGGAGCCGCCGCTTGCGCCGCCCGCGCCACCGCTGTCCCCGCCAGAGGTACTGGTGGCGGTCGTGCCGCCGGCGCCGCTGCTGCTGCCGCCCGAGCCGTTATTGGCCGTGGTGCCGCCCGAGCCGCCGCTTGCGCCGCCCGAGCTCGTGGTGCCGCCCGCGCCACTGTTGGCTGTGGTGCCACCTGCGCCACCGCTCGCGCCACCCGAGCCACCACCGTTGCCGCCCGCGCCACCGTTACCACCACCGGTGCTGGTTCCGGTCGATCCTCCGGAGCCAGTGCCGGTCGTTCCGCCGGAAGCGCTTCCGGTCGTTCCGCCCGCGCCGCCGCTGCTACCGCCAGCGCTGCTACCGCCCGTTCCCCCGCCCGAACCGCCGGTTCCCGCTACGCTGCCACCCGCCTCGAACTTCAGGTAGTTCAGATGGATCGCGCCGGAGGCAACGACATACAACTTGGTGGCCACGCCTGTCGCCGGCTGGCTGAGCGTGCACTTCTGCGTGGCCCACGCATTGGACGTGGAGGTCACGCTGCAACTGCCGAGCAACGTACCGGTGGCAGTGTCCTGGTGCAGTTCGAGGGTGGTAGCCGCCGACGACTTCACGCGTAGCTGCACGCTGCCCACGCCGTCGTCGGTGAAGTCGACGTTTTCGAAATACACCCAGCCGCCGCTGGGAAGCGAAATCGATTGGCCCAGGGTGGTGCTGTCACCGCTGTCTTCCTTGATCGAATTCGACCCCGATTGACCGTCGTAATCCTCGCCCTCGATCTCCACGAGCGCGTTGCGGCCGGAAAGCGGGCGCTTCGCGCTGACGATGACGAGCGTGCCTGCCTGCCTGCTCAGGTTGAAGGTCGTGCTGAACGAGGTGGTGACCGTCTGCTTGTCGCCCACGTTGGTATTGGGATAAAGGGCCAAGTGCTGCGCGTGGCGCATGGCCTGCCACTGCGCTTCGCTCGGGCTGCCCGGCTTGTTCTGGCTGGCCCAAACGTTGTAGGGGTTGCTGTGCGTTTCGTCGACCAGGAACTGGGTGACGAAAACCTCCTTGTTCGCCAGGGCGGCGGGCAGGTTGCTCACGTTGATGGTCACGCTGTCGCCCGAGCCGCTCGCCGTGTTCAGCGTCTTGTAATAGTTGTAGACCAAGATCTGCAGTGAATCGCCGGAATCGGAGGTGGTTGCCATGGCGTCGATACCGTCGTTGCCGGTGCCGCCACTCGATTGCAACCGCTTGGGGCCGAGGTAGTTGAGCATCTTGAAGGCGTTGAAGGCAGCCTTGCGCATGCCCTGGAAGGTCATGACGCCGAAGACCTGCCCAAAGGGAGTGTTCCCGCTGTTCACCGATGTCATGTGGATCCCATCGGTGCCGCCGTCTTCGTCAAAGACGTCCGTCAGCGCCCAGTACGAGAAGATCTCGAGCGGCGGGGTGTCACCCGAGTTCTTGTCGGACAGCAACTTGACGCCCTTGAGAATGAACCCGACGTTCCAGTGGTTGTCCATGCTGTTGGTCGCATCGCCGACCTGGCCGCCCTGGCCGGAATACGATGAATTCCATTCGGTGTTGAACGATTTCACGTCCGCGGTCGAATAACCTGCGCCCGTGATGGCGCTAACTCGGCTGTTGTTGTCATTGACCAAGCTAGCGGCGTCCGCGCTGGTACCGGTTGCCCCGCCACCGGGGTAATTGTGGGACGAGACGAAAGTGATGCGCTTGTTCGCGCTCTTAACGTGCTGCAAGAAAGCGGCAATCGGACCGGCATAGGTCGTCGCTGGCCCGCCCACGAGCACGTTGGGGATAACGGCGGTAAGGGCGTCGACCGTGTTGTCGTAGAGCGTGTAGTACTTGTTCATGTCCGTGCCGGTCCAAAAACCCTCATAGTCCGGCTCGTTCCAGACCTCCCAGTACCATTTAGCCACGTCATCCGCGCCGTACTTGTCGATGCAGTGCTGGGCCAGCGCCTTGATGAAATTCTTCCACTCGTTGTAGTCCTTGGGCGGGGTCTTGTCGCCACCGGTCGAAAGATTATTGGGCATGAAGTCCAGCTCCATGATCGGGCGCATTCCCGCCGTCGTGATGGCCGTCAGGTAAGTGTCGAGGTTGGTCCAGTCGTAGGAGCCCGTGCCTTTCCACAGGCCCATCTCATCGTTGAGAATGCCGTGGCCGCGCACGCGCTGGGCTCCCAGCTCGCGGTTGCCAATCTTGTAGTGCGTCTGCCAATCCCCCCGCAACGCGAGCTTGGCCTTGCCGGTACCGAAGCAGGCCGACCAAAAGTGCGGATTCCCCGCCGTCTGATTCGACGCATCGACCGTGATGGTGGCCGCGTTCGCGGCCCTGGCATCCACCACGACGAAGAGCCCTATCGCAGAAAGTGCCAGGATGAGGATCGGACGGGTGGAACGACTGTCCGAATGAGCCGCTGGTCCTAGCGCGTTAATTCTCGATAGCATTTTCATGCTGTTTGATTCCCAGAAGTTTGCGGTTCGATCACCAGGGGCCGATGGGCCAGGTCTGCGGGTGCGCCCTGGTCCGTGCTGGACATGATCTTGTCTAGCAGCCCATTTGCGTCGTCGTACGGCAGCTCAAGATGGCGTAGCTATGGGGCTCAAGTCAATGGCCCTGTGCCCGAGCTTTCTCGATGCCCTGCTCGTCGCGAACGGCTGGCAGAGAGCGCGCACTGCGAAGTTGGGCCGGAGGTACGCTGTCGGAACACAGGCCCAAAGACCAGGAAGACCATGACATCCCCGTCGCGGTCTCGTCGCGGGTGTCCTCGGCTTTGCGGCCAATTGGGCCGGCACGCATAGTGCAGACCACAGAAGTGCCGGCTTCCCGCTGCCTGCGCTCGATACCACCTCCCAGGAAAGGGCTCGCATGTCTTCACGCTTGGCACCCAGGATCTCAATCGTCCTCATCGGCGCATTTCTGGTGGGCAGCGGATGCGGTGGGACTGGCTTGGCCACCAAGACGGACGCCGAATCCGGTACCGGCGGTAACCTGGCGAGCGGAGGCGCCGCGGCCACGGGAGGGGCCACTGGAAGCGGGGGCATGAGCACGAGCGGTTCCGGTGGAACGGGCACCAGTCCGATTGCATCGGGAGGCATCGATTCGGATTCGTGCTCCGGACTGTACCCCGACAACCCCAACTGCGGTGGCGCAGGGGGCAATCCAGGCACGGGTGCTGTCGGCACCGGGGCCGATGGTGCCGCATCCACCGGTGGCATCGCGAGCACCGGCGGCGCCCGGACCGGCAGCGGTGGCAGTGTATCCACGGGTGGCATCGTGAGCACCGGGGGTACACGTTCGACCGGCGGGGCCGGCGGTGGCAGCAGTGTTATCGACGGCGGTAGCACGACGGGCTGCTCTTGCGCCGGTGGCACCACAACTTTCGACTGCTTCTGCGGCGTGCACTCGTGCGCCAGGACTCTTTCGTCGTTTACCGCGGACGCCGGGGCGGGCGGGGGCTACTCGACCCTCGAGGAGTACGGCAACTGCAACCTGGTGGTCGTCACCGTGGCAACGGGCTTGGCCGGCGGCGTCTACGTGTTCGATCGAACCACCGGCCGACTGGTCGGCGAACGCTACGAGTCGGACGTCCCCGATGCCTGTCCCTTCGATCCCGACGCCAGCTCGTACCGCACCCTTTCCGCCGGGCAATTTCCCGACGCAACCTGCGTGCGCAGCGAGTGCTTGAACGGGATCTTTCCCGCCATCAGTGCCTGTCCCGACGCGGGAATCTGACCAGCGGGGAGCGCCCTGACCGGGCAGGGAGAGCCGCTCATCGGGCAAGGCGTGTTCAGTAGGAAGCCCTTCCGCAAAGGCTCCGCTGTGGACACTGAGTGTTGATGGTTTGCCGGGCGTGGGTGAAGGCCACCCCAGGGCGCCCCTGACTGGACCTATGGCCATTCGAAGAGGAGCCCTCCATGGAGCGGTCAAGGTCAACGACAACCAGCCCGACAGCCGCTTCTATTCGGGCAGCGGTGTCTACCGCAACATCTGGCTGACCAAGGTCAATCCGCTCCACGTGCCGAACGGCGACGATTCGCTGACCTTCTCCGTGTCCGGTCCAGGCCAGCTCGTCGGCCTCGACAAAGGCGACCCCACCGACACCACCTCGTACAAGGGCACCAGCCGCAAGGCCTTCAACGGCAAGGCCCTGGCCATCGTGCGCTCGACCAAGACGGCGGGAAACATCGCCATCAGCGCCAGCGCCAGCGGCTTGAGCTCCAGTCCCTTGACCGTGCCATCACAATAGGCCGAGCCTAATTCGCGCAGGGCATGACCCGAGCGATCTGGATCGTGCTCGACGCCGAGCCCACCGCGGCGTAGGCCACACTGCCATCCGGGAACGGCTTGAAGGACTGCCAAGGATGATCCGGCACGGCGATGGAGAACTGCGAGCCGACCGCGGCACCGGTGCTGGAATCGTAAATCTGCGCGGCCAACGACGACCCTGACTTCCAGGTCAGGAGCATGTTGTTGGTTCCGTAGGAGACCAAATGGGGGTTCTGAACGGTTCCGGCGGTGGTGACGGTCTGGTCCGAGGCGCCGGCGGTGAAGTGCTCGAGCTTGATGGCGCCCTGGTAGCTCCATGCGGTCCAGTAGCCCGTCGTCCCCGCGTTGACCACGTCGCCGCCGAACAACGTTCCGTCACAGGTCGCGCTGACGATGGTCCGGTAGGGGTTCGGCTGCGCGATACGACAGTTGTTGTCCGTCGCGCAGACCATCACGAAGTGGTTGGTTCGTGGATCCCAGACCATGCGCGTGGTCCAACTGTGACTGCAGCCGCCACCGAAGCTGTCGTGACCGGACAGAATCGATCCCGTCGGCCCGACGACCTGCATGCGATCGCCCTCGTGGATGTCGACCTTGCCGGCGCCCGCGCTGCACGCGTTGTTGGTGACGGTGATCGCGTTGCAAAAGTAGGCGGCGTAGTTGGTGCCGTCGGTGGCGATGCGTCCGTGGTGCTGGTACCACCACACGAACTGATTGGAGCCCGACCCCGAGGTGTAAGGCATCGCGCTCGCGCTGGAGGTAGTCAGCTTGGTCGCCCATTGCTCGGCACCCGAGCAGTCGAAGCGCACCATATAGATGTCGTAGCAACCGGGGCGATCGCTCGGCGTCACGCATAGGTTGTTGACGTCCCCGCAATGCTGCGCATCGGGGCCGCCCTGTGCGTCGCGGGTCAACACGACGACACCGCCGTTGGCATCCGCGGCCAGATCCTGGAAATCATGCGCCTCCATGGTGAACGGCGTGCCGACCAGCTTGTCGTCGCAGTCGAGCTCCGCGATGTGGACCTGACTGGTGGTGCTGCTGCCGTAGTGCGAATAGCCCGTCATCCACGCGATCAGCGAACCGCCGCCGGGCTTGGCCGCGATGGCCAAGGGGATGTTGTAGGTTTCGTCGGTCGAGTAGCTGAGCGCGGAACCCAGGCTGACCTGGGTGATGCGAACCTGCGGTGAAGAGCAGGAGGTCACGGCAGGTGCGGCGCAGCTTCCCGGGCAGTTGCCAGTCGCACTGCCGAGGCTCGTGGCACCGCCCGAGCCTGGCGCTCCCCCGGTGCCCGGGGCGCCGGTCGTGCTCGTCGTTCCGCCCGAACCGGTGCTGCCACCGCTGCCCGG
>Ga0210133_1000086_pt1 | contig 33363 bp, 27 predicted proteins | sample Joice_ThreeSqC_D_2_FD_184874 | JGI IMG/M metagenome (GOLD analysis project Ga0210133, IMG submission 184874) | Wetland microbial communities from San Francisco Bay, California, USA, that impact long-term carbon sequestration - Joice_ThreeSqC_D1... | ecosystem: Environmental > Aquatic > Marine >...
CCACCCTGCCACCCCCTCGCTGCGCTCGGCCTCGCCATACCCTCCCGCGTTCTGGCTCCGGCGGGCAAAGCCCGCCTGCGCCTACGCGCCCAATGGGAAACCCTGGGAGGATTCCTGTCCTCAAAGCCGGGTGGCGGAGATGACGCCGTCGAGGCCCTGGATGGCTCTCAGGACCTTCTTGAGCTGGTCCACGTGGCCGACGGCGACATGGAAGGTGTTGAGCCCGCGGCCATCCTCGGTGGCCTTGCACTTGGCCTGGGCGATGTTCACGCTGTGTTCGAGGAAACTCTTCGAAATGGCGGCGAGGATGCCGGGCTTGTCCTCGGAGATGATCTCCACGGTGACCGGGCGCATCAGCCGGCTTTCCTCATCCCAGCTCACTTCCACGCTGCGCGCAGGGTCGAGGTTGAAGGTCTTGGGACACTGGCGGGTGTGTACGATGACCCCCCTGCCCCTGCTGATGAAGGCGATGATGGGATCCCCCGCCACGGGACTGCAGCACTTGGCGAAGCGAACCACGATGTCGGCCTCGCCTTGTACGCGCACGCCGCCCACCGAGCGCTTGGCTTCCCGCCGCGGTTGGACGTGCGTCTCGGAACCGAGGGCTGGCAGGCTGTCCGACGTCGCCTCGGGCGATTGTAGCTGGGGGTAGATGGCCTGCGCCGCCGCCGCCGCGCTCAGCTTGCCGTAGCCGACGTGAACCAGCATCTCCTCGCCCGAGCCGAGTTGGAGAGACTTGGCTGCCTTGTCGAGGAGCTTCTCCTTCTCGGCGACTGCCATCGAACGGTGGTGGTTGCGTAACGCCTTGGTGACCAGATCTCGGCCGAGACGACGGCTGCGCTCGCGCTGCTCCTTGCGCAGGTGGTGGCGGATCTTGGTCTGCGCGCGGCTGGTGATGACGAACTTCAGCCAGTCCTTGGACGGGCGTTGCGTCGACGAGGTGATGATGTCGAGAACGTCGCCGTTGCGCAGGCGGTAGCGCAGCGGGACCATCATGCCGTTGACCCGCGCCCCCGAGCATTGGTCACCGATCTTCGAGTGCACCGCGTAGGCGAAGTCGATAGGGGTGGCCCCTTTGGGCAGCGCCTTGACGTCACCCTTGGGCGTGAATACGAAGACCTCCTCTTCGAAGAGATCGATCTTCACGGTCTGGATGAACTCCGCCGGATCGGTGAGATCGCGCTGCCACTCCATGAGTTGGTGAAGCCACGCGAAGGCCTTGCGATCGCGGGAGCCGACCGGCGCCTGTTCTTTGTACTGCCAGTGCGCCGCGATTCCTTCCTCGGCAGTGCGGTGCATTTCGTGGGTACGAATCTGCACCTCCATACGCTCCGAGCCCGGTCCAATCACGGTGGTGTGCAGCGACTGGTAGAGGTTCGGTTTGGGCAGCGCAATGTAGTCCTTGAAGCGGCCCGGGACCGGCATCCAATTCGAGTGGATGCATCCGAGCGTAGCGTAGCAATCGCGCACGCTGTCGGTGATGATGCGAAAGGCGATGATGTCGTAGACCTGCTCGAGATCGCGTCCGGTGCGCTTCATCTTTTGATGAATCGACCAGTAGCCTTTGGCCCGCCCGCTGACCTCGCCCTTGATTTCGTTCTCGGCGAGAACCTCATCGAGCTTGGCGCACACTTCGCGAATGTAGGCGGCGCGGTGGGCTTCCGTGCCCTCCATTTGACTGCGCAGGTCGTTCCATTCTTGCGGTTCCAGGTACTGAAAGGCCAGATCCTCGAGCTCGACCTTCATCCACTGGATACCGAGACGGTTGGCGATGGGCGCGTAGATTTCCCGGGTCTCGCGCGCGATGCGCTCCTGCTTGTCGCGCGACACGAACCTGAGGGTACGCATATTGTCCATGCGATCCGCCAGCTTGATCGGAATCACGCGGATGTCGCGGGCCATGGCCAGCAGCATCTTGCGGAAGTTCTCGGCCTGCCTCTCCTCGCGGGTCGTCCACGGTATCTGGCCCAGCTTGGTCACGCCTTCGACCATCTTCTGGATTTCCTCGCCGAACTTCTCGCGGATGTCATCGGTCGTGGCGGTGGTGTCCTCCACGCAGTCATGGAGGATTCCCGCGCAAATCGAGGGCACGTCCAGATTGAGGTCGGCAATGATCTTGGCCACGCCCATGGGATGGATCAGGTAGGGATCGCCCGAGCGGCGGAATTGGCCTTGGTGGCTCTCGGCCGCGTAGGCGTAGCTGCGGCGGATCAGATCGACATCAGCGTTGGGGTGACGCTGCAGGACCGAGTCGCAGAGTTCTTCAATGGTCACCATCACGCGCTCAGCGGCTGACGGGAAGCTGCCTGGTTCAGCAGGGTCTGCGCCACGCCCTCCCGCCGCCTTCGCGCGGCGCGGGCCGAAACGTAGATGGCGCGCAGTTCCTCGTAGGCGCGCGGCAACTTGTCGTTCACCACCAGGTAGTCGTATTCGCCGTAGTGCTCGAGTTCCTTACACGCCATGGCAAGCCTCTTGTCGATGACCTCGGGTGCATCCGTGGCGCGCTGGCGCAGGCGCTTCTCCAGTTCCTCCATCGAGGGCGGCAAGATGAAGGCGAGCACGCTGTCCTCGGGCCACTGCCGCCGGATCTGGCCCCCGCCTTGAAAATCCACGTCGAACAGGCAATCGATGCCGTTCGCGACGGATTGCTGGACGGTCGCAATGCTGGTGCCGTAGCGATTGCCGTGCACCACGGCCCACTCGGCGAATTCCTGGGCCGCGACCATCTCGTCGAAGCGCTGGTTGCTGACGAAACAGTAGTCCTTGCCCTCCACCTCACCAGGACGCGGGCTGCGCGTGGTGAAGGACACCGAGAAGCGAAGATCGAACTCGGCAGCCAGCTTGCGCGCAAGCGTGGTCTTGCCGGCTCCCGAAGGTGACGAGATGACCAGGAGCAAGCCTCGGGCAACGTGGTTGGACTCGGCTTGGGACATTGCTTCTTGAGACTCTTTCATCCGCCCTTCTTCTACTCGATATTTTGGGCCTGTTCGCGCAGCTTCTCTAGCTCGGCCTTGCCATCGATGACCAGCGCCGAAATCTCGGCATCCTGGATCTTCCCTCCGAGGGTATTGAGCTCGCGGCCTATTTCCTGCGCCAGGAAGTCCATGCGCCGCCCTGGCGAATCCTTGCCTTTGCCTTCGAGAAGCATGCCGAGGTGGCCGAGGTGGGCGCGCAGACGCGCGATCTCTTCGCTGACGTCGAAGCGCTCTGCCAGGATGGCTACCTCATGCGCGAGGCGCGCGGGATCGATGGCGGGTGTCGTATCGACCAGCGCGGCCAGGCGGTCCGCGAGCCTGCGCGCGGCGCGGTCGGGAACCCGGGTGGCAAGTCCCGCGATGTTCTCGACGAGAAGGCGCAGGTTGGCGAGGCGGGAGCCCAGGTCGGTCACCATCGCCCTGCCCTCGTGAGCACGCATGGCGACAAGTCCGTCCAGCGCTTCTTCGACCGCTGGCGCCAGCGCTGGCCAACCGGCCGCCGCCAACTCGGCGACGGGGCCCATCCTGTTCGCACCGAGAAACGCGCCCACGGTGGCCAGATCCACCGGCCCATCGAGTCCGAGCTCCTTGCGCAACCCTTCCAGGGCCGCATGCAGCTGCCGCACGCGCGTAAGATCGACGCTGGTTCCAGGCCCGTCCGTGGTTTCGTCGCTCACGCTGACGGCCACCGAGCCGCGGGTGAGCCGCTGGCGGACTACGCGAAGCACCTCGGTTTCGACCTCGGCAGCAAGCCGCACGTCGTGCGATCGCACCTTCACGTCGAGACCGCGATGGTTGAGAGAGCGTATTTCTACGCTCACGGTTCGCGCCCCGACCATGGCGCTGGCGCGCCCGAATCCGGTCATGCTGACGACATGGTTGCTCATGATCTGGCCCTGCCGAGCCAGCAGGCCGGCAGGAGGAAGTCGTTCTAGCGCAGATCCTTCCGCGCTGTCATTCCTTGCGCTTTCCCGGCGCTCGCACAGGTAACGCCCCTGGGAACGGCATGCCGCCCAGGCCCGCGCCGTATTTCGCATCGAGCGCGAAGGGTTTGCTCCTGGAACGCGAAACCTGCACGCGCCAAATTCCCGCCGAATCTCTTTGCGTCGAGAGCGTGAAGCGGCATTTGTTCCTCTTGACCACGCGGGATGCTGGCTCGACACCTGCACCGGTGAGCACCACCGATCCCGCGCGCGGTGGCGAGGTGGGCCTTGCATCTCGCTCGAGACCGCTCGCCCCGAGTTTCCACATCGAGACCGCACCTGAGGCGTGGGTCACCTTCAGCTCCGGCTGCGTGGTGAACCACAGTTGTACGCGGCTGACATCGTCGGAGATGGGCAAGACCGGGCCAAGATGCATGCCCTGCAGCTCCAGCACGCGCAACGCCAGGCCGCGCAGGGAACCTGCCCCTCCCGCCGGACGCACCAGCTTGCCGGCCAGCAGATAAGCGATGCGCTGGCCGTCGGCCGAGGCGGCGAAGGCCAGCACCCGACCGTCCTCCGCGGTGACCTGAAAGAACCGCCCAGTTTCCGGAATCCAGGCAAAGATCTCCTGATTGAGGCCGAGCACCAGCACCCCGTCGCCGGTGAGCTTGAGGGGTGGCTTGGTGCGGGCCACGATGAGCACCCCCTCGCCCACTTGCTTGCCCCAGGCCTCCCCAGCCTCCCTGCGCGCGGCCTGGATCTTCGCGTAATCTGCTGATTGATCCTGCAGGATTCCCAGATCGGCTGCCTCCTCGACCTCTCGATTCCAGGGGACGTAAGCCTTGCGGATCAGCCTTGCAGCTTCTGCCGCGGCCTCCGGGTAGCGGCGCTGACGGGAGAAGCTGCACGCGACGTTGAGCGCGGCCCCGAGCAGATGAGGATCGGCCGCCAGCGCCGCGCGGTACTTCTCACGCGCTTTCTGCCAACGCTCCTGGCGGTAGAGTTTCTTGCCTTCGCCATTGAGACGCATCGCCTCTGCGGCGGGCAACTTTGCGACCCCGGTCAGTCCGGGTGCGTTCGGCGCCGGGGAGGCAGCCGGACAGGCGGCGTGTAACAGGAGGAACAGCACAAGGTTCACGGCTCGACCCAGACGGAACGGAAATCGAACCGATCGCCGACGGCAGACAGACCATGCACGCGCTTGGAGACCAGCGCGGGCACCTCGTGCCGGTACAGAAAGATGGCCGGCCGGTCGGCGGCCAGAAGCCCCGCCAGTTGCGCGAGCAGCGGTGCGCGCGCCGCCGGCGAGGGTGCCACGCGCAGGAGATCGACGAGATCCGAGAAGCGCTGGGGCCGGTAGCCGGTGTACTCGAAGTCCCCCTGGGAGGTCAGGAGGAGTCTCACGTCCTCGTCCCGGCGGCCCTCCCAGGTCAAGGCGGCCATGTCGAAGTCACCACGCTCGACACGCGAGAACAGGGAAGCGGCGTCGAGGTTGGTCAGGTCGAGCAGGATGCCGGTTCGGCGAAGATCCATGGCGAAGGCGCGAACCTCGGCGGACAGGGTGCGCGCGCCGGTCGGCACGAGAAAGGTCAGCCGGATGGGGGCTCGACCGATGTCGCGCACGCCATCCCTGTCGGTGTCCTTGAACCCGGCTTGTTCCAGCAGGCGTCCCGCCGCGGCCCGATCGAACGTGTCTGCGGGGGCGGGCCCAAAGGTCGGGGCACCGATGGGACGGACCAGTCCATGGTGGAATTCCGAGGCGAAGCGCGAGCGATCCCACAGCAGGCTCAAGGCGTGGCGAAAATCCTTGTCCGCCAGCACGCCACGCCGCGTGTTGAGCGCGACGAAGGAGTAGCGGTGGGGCCGGAGCACGAAGAGATCGAGCACATCGCGCAACGTGGCCCGCGATACCTGCTCGGGATAGTGGACGTCCGAAACCCGGGGCAAGATGTCGATGTCGCCCCGGCGCAAGCGAGTGAGCGCGCGAGCGGGATCGGTGTCGATCTCGAACACGATCTCGTCGAGCCGAGGCCCGTCAGCCGCGTCGATTCCACGGGCACGCAGAAGCTTGATGCGCCTGCCGCGCTCCCAGCTCGCCACGCGGAACGGCCCGGTACCGATGGGCGTGCGTCCAAGCTGGGCCAGGCGGGGACCGCCGGCGCGCAAGGGCTCGGCGGGCAGGATGGGGATCTCGCACAAGGCGCGCAGGGTAAGGCCCGACGGCCGCGCGAGACGAAGACGCACCACACGGTCGGGGAACACATCCACACCCTCCAGATCCGCAATCATCGTGTGCAGGGCGGCGGATCGAGCTGGCGAGCGCATCAGGTGCTCGAACGTGGCCTGCACGTCGATGCCCGAGAGTGCCTTGTCATCGTGCCAGCGCCTGCCCGGGCGGAGGTGAAGGGTTATCCGCATCCCATCGGGGGAAAGCTCGAAAGCGGTGGCCAAGCCGGGCAGGTACCTGTCGTCATGGCATTGGATCAGGGTCTCGTACACCACTCCGCCTACCACGCGGTCGATGACCTGTAGCGTGTCCTGCAGCGGGTTGAGATGCGGCGGTTCAGCTTCGAGGTGAACCTTCAAAGTGCCGCCACGCGAAGCCGTCTTCTCCGTCGGTGGTGGCACCTCTGGCAGCGTTATCATGGGCGGGCTCGAAGTGGGCGAAGGATGCAGAGCGGCGCTCGGCTGCCCGCCGGCGGGCTTCGTCACAGTCCGCTTGCCGCCCTTGTCGAGCCCTCGGCGGCTACAGGCGGCGGCCAGCAGCAACACGAAGACGATGAACCCGAAGAGCGGGGCTTGTCGCCTGGATCTGACCGTGTTATTCAGGGACGAAAGATGCGTGCCGCATGGTTGTCGGCCGCCGTTCCTGCGAGAGGGGAAACACATGATCCGAATCTGTCTAATCACGGTGTTCGCGCTGAATTCCCTGCTGTCGGTGAGAGTATTCGCCCAGGGTAAGGAAGTCACCCCGATAAAGGTGAACCTACCGCCCTCCCCTAGCTTCGCTGCTTCGAACATACCCACGCAGTACCCGACGGGCGAGCTCTCCGTGCTCGGCCTGCGCAAGAACAAAGACAAGTACATGGACAAGGACGTCAGGGTCAAAGCCTATTTGACCGAGATCTACGAATGTCCTCCCGAGCTGCGCAAGTGCAACGACGAGCTGTCCGAGAAGACCAAGAAGGAAAAGAAGAAGGCGATGAAGAAGGGCGGCGAAGCGCTGACCCAGAATGTCCAACCAGACCGCGGCGGTTGCCGCCCCTGCGACCAGCCCCACTTCTTCATGGGCGACACACCCACCGTCAAAAAGGAGCGGGCCATCCTCATCGCCGACTACCCGGTGAAGGACTGGGACACCGGCGATCCCAAGCCGCTCGAGGCAAAGGTCGGCGAACAGTACATCGTGACGGGAACCTTCTCCATCAATTCGATGACCGGTTTTGCGGCGTCGAACGGACTCCTCATCCATAAGAAGCTGGAGGATCTACAGGGCAAGGTCATGGCCGAGGGCAACGCGGTTCTGCCCCCCGAAGCACAGACCATCCGCCTCGAAGGTCAAGCCCCCGAGGAGGTCGGCTGGGCCGCGCACCAGAAGAACGGTCTCCTGCCCGGCAAGAAGGGCGACAAGGGCGTCCCTGGCGGCGCCACCCGGTAGAACCTACGCGTGGGCTTCGCCCCAGGTGGCACCTGCACGCACGTCCACGACCAGCGGCACGCTGAGTTCGAAGGCCGCTTCCATCTCGCGCTTGACCCATGGACAGAATTCCCCGAGTGCCGTCTCGGGCACCTCGAATACCAGTTCGTCGTGAACGGTGAGAAGCATGCGCACCTTGGGGAAGGCGGACATGCCCCTGCTGACCCGCAGCATGGCCAGCTTGAGGATGTCGGCAGCCGAGCCCTGGATCGGCGTGTTGCGCGCGATGCGCTCGGCGTAGTTCCTTTCCTGCGGTTTCTTGCTGAGGATTTCGGGAAGCGCTCGGGTGCGTCCGAGCAGCGTGGCGACGGACTGGGTGCGCCGGGCCTCCGCGATGATCGCGTCCATGTGGGCACGCACGCTCGCGTAGCGCGCGAAGTAGGTTTCGATGTATTGGTGGGCCTCTACGCGTGGAATACGCAGCGCCTGCGCCAGGCCGAAGTCAGTCTGCCCGAAAACCAGGCCGAAGTTGATGGCCTTGGCGATTCTACGCTGCTCGGCGCTGACCTCGGCTTCGTCCACGCCGAAGACCTCGCCCGCCGTCCGGCGGTGGATATCGGCGCCCGAGCGAAACGCCGCGAGAAAGGCCGGATCCTGGCAAAAATGCGCGAGCACGCGCAATTCGATCTGCGAGTAGTCGGCGGACACCATGCGAAAGCCCGCCTCCGCGACGAAGGCATTGCGAATCTTCCTGCCAATCTCGGAGCGAATGGGGATGTTCTGCAGATTGGGATCCTTCGACGAGAGGCGCCCCGTGGCCGCGACGGCTTGATGGAAGGTGGTATGCAATCGGCCGGTACGCGGGTTGACCAGCGCCGGCAGCGCGTCGATGTACGTACCCTTGAGCTTGGTCAAGGTTCGGTACTCGATGACCTTCGCAGGCAGAGGGTGCATCCCGGCCAGCTGCTCGAGCACGTCGGCGTCGGTCGAGGGCCCGGTCTTGGTTTTGCGCAGCACCGGCAGCCCCAGCTTGGTGAATAGAATCTCCGCCAGCTGCTTGGGCGAAGCGATGTTGAACTCCACGCCCGACAGACCATGAATCTCGACCTCGATGGCCCGCGCGTTGGTGGCGACCTCGTTGCCGAGAACGCGCAGGTAGTCGCGATCGAGGTGAATGCCCAGGCACTCCATCTCCGCGAGCACGGGCACCAGCGAGAGCTCCAGATCCCGGTACAGTCCTTCTTGCTTGGAGGCTACCAGTCTCGACCTCTGCCGCTCCGCCAAGGTCAGGATGGCCGCCGCCTCGGCGGGAAGGTACCTCGCTATCTTGGCGGCATCGAGCTCGGCACCGCGCCCCTTACCCTGCCACGAGGCGCGCGGGACGACGCCAGGGATGTGTTCCGTGTCGGCCAGCACGTCGAGCGCGTACTGGCCACTGCCCGATTCGAGCACATAGCCGGCGAGCATGGTGTCACTCGCGACGCCGGCCAGGCTCGCCCCGCGCGTGCGCAAGAAAACGTCAAGTGCTTTGCTGTCGTGGAGGTGCTTGGCGATGCCTTCCTCGGAGAGCGCGGCGCCCAACCCAGCCAGAACCTCCGTCGCGGACAGCCCGGCAGCGGCCCCGAGCAGGTGTTGCTTGATTGCCACGGAAAAACGCCTGCCGGATGGCAACGCCACGGCCAGTCCAAGCAAACGCGCAGCCACACTGGATTCGCTATCGAGGAGGATAGCGATCCCGCATTCCTTCTCGCCACGCATGGCAGTCGCCACAAGATCCAATCCCGCCGCATCGTTCACAAGGTGAACCATGCCCCCGTCCGCGGGATCGGCCTCCCCCGGTGGAATGCCCTCGACGTGAGCAGAAGCCTGCTCGGCCTCCCCAGACGGCGCGAACTGCTCGAGCAGTCGCCCGAATTCCAGTCTGGTGAAGAGATCGCGCAGCTTCTGGGCCGACGGCGCCTGTCGGGTAAGATCCGCCGCCGCCCTGGGCAAAACCACGTCGTCGCGTAGGCTGACGAGCTCGCGGGACAGTGCCAGCGTCGCGCGGCCTTCGGCGATGGACTGGCCCTTCTTGCCCTTGATCTTCGCGACGTTGGCGAGCACGTTGTCGAGCGAACCGTAGTTGCGCACGAGATCGGCCGCGGTCTTGGGGCCGATGCCGGCAATGCCGGGAACGTTGTCGACGCTATCGCCCATCAGGGCCAGTACATCGCCAAGCTTGTCGGGTGGTACGCCCCATTTCTCCTCGACCTCCGCGGGACCGAGCAATCGGTTCTTCACGGCGTCGAGGAGGAGCACGCCCTCGTCGCACAATTGCATGAGATCCTTGTCGGAAGAGCCGATGATGACGGACATGCCCGCAGCCTTGGCCTGACGGACCAGCGTGGCGATGACGTCGTCGGCTTCAACGCCGGGGATCGAAAACACGGCACAGCCGAATGCCTCGGCGGCCTCCCGAGCAATATCGATTTGCGCAATCAGCTCAGGCGGGGCGGGCGGACGATTGGCCTTGTACTCCTTGTAAAGATCGTCGCGAAAAGTCGGACCTGGCGCATCGAAGACCACGCAAAAGTGCGTCGGATGCTGTTCGCGATCGATACGCAAGAGCATCTGGCAAAACCCATAGACAGCGCCCGTGGGCAGGCCCGCCTTGTTGGTGAGGCCCGGCAGAGCGTGAAATGCCCGAAACAAGTAGTTGAGGGCGTCGACGATAACCAGGGTGCCATTCATCGCGTCCTACCCTACTCCACGATCGGGGGGCCGCCCACTCGGCGTACGGCCCGGCGATGAACAACGCGGCCGCGAGGAACGTTCGAGAGAGCACGAACCTGCTGTCGGGTCGTGGCGGGCGCGAGCGACATCCTGCCATGTCAGAGCTGTGCCAAGCGCCATCCCGGCGGATGGGGGAGACTGCGCGTCCGGCAGGCCCGGGTGCGCATCCGCTCCTCCCGGATCGGCGCCCTTGCGCGCGACACGGCAATGTCACTGTCGCGAGCGGGCATGAAACGCCACCGCTGGTCGAGTGTCCGATCCACACCAAGCGGCACGCGTCTTGGGTTGTAACTCGGCTCTCCCTCTCGTACTATCCATGCTTCTAGCTTGTGCTTCGAGTTCTTCTCCGCCAGGGATCACGGGGACCATGTCATCCACACCCCTGCCATCGCGCTATCGCATCATCGAGGAAGTCGGCCAAGGCGGCATGGCCGTCGTGTACCGTGCATGCGACGAGAAACTCCGTCGTGAGGTAGCGGTCAAGGTACTCCACGCGCACCTCCTCGCCGAACCGGAATCGAAGGCCAGGCTGGAGCGCGAGGCACGCGCCGTCGCCAAGTTGAACCACGACGGCATCCTGCAGATCTTCGACTACTCAGGCGAGGAAGCGACCGCGTCGTATATCGTCACGGAGTTCATCGACGGACAGACGCTCAAGCAGTTCCTGGCCAATCGCAAGCTGCCGGTCCCCGAGCTGGCTGCCCTCATCGTGATCGAGCTCGGGGAGGCACTCTGCCACGCTCACTCGCTCGGCATCATTCACCGCGACATCAAGCCCGAGAACGTCATGGTCCGCAAGGACGGTGCCCTCAAGCTGATGGATTTCGGTGTCGCCCAGGTCGTCGATTTGGAACGCATGACCGTGACCGGGCAGATCCTGGGCTCTCCGGCCTACATGGCGCCGGAGGTTCTCGACGGGCGCACCCTTGATTATCGCAGCGACGTCTTTTCCGTGGGCGTGATGCTGTACCAGATGGCGACGGGCGTTCTGCCCTTCACGGGAAAGAATCCGCACGAGGTTCTGCGCCGGGTGTCCGAAGGCCGGTTCGCCGACCCGCGGACGGTCAATCGCCTCGTGTCCGATCAGTTGGCGCGAGTCATCGCACGGGCGCTGGCGCGCAAGCCCGAAGATCGCTTCACCACCTTGCAAGCGATGGTGGATGAGCTGCGCAGCTACGCCTCGGATGCCGGGCTGGAAAACCCGCGCGACGAGCTTCGCCAGTACCTCACCGATGCGGAGGACTACGAGAAGGCTCTGGTTCCACGCATGGTTTCCTCCCTGGTTGCTGCTGGCCTGCGCGAGCAAGCGGCCAGACATCGCGCCAAGGCCCTCGAACTGTGGAACCGCGCACTTGCCTTCGAACCCGACAACCAGGCGGTGCTGACAGAGCTTCGCCGTCTGGAACGTGGCGAGCGCCTGCGCCGGTGGTTCATCGGCGGCACGGTGCTGGGCGTCCTCATCGCCATGCTGACCGGCGCGTTCTTTCTTGCGCGAAAGGCGCTCGATGGCAAAGGGACCAAGCTGGCCGCGACCGCGAGCAAACAACCCGCGAAGGGGCCTGCGCTTGTGCGCAACCCGAAGGATCGATCACAGCCGACAGCCCCCCCGCAGGTGCGAGCTTCCGCCCCGCGTGGCCCCATGGGCGGAGTTCCCCGAACCATGCGTGAGGTCCGGCGCCATGAAGCCGAGAAGGCTTCCGCTCGCGCCGACGAGGGTGTCGGGGCCGTCGGCGGTGTACCGGCGGACGACTCGCCCGCCGTGCCCACCATCAACCTTTCGCTCGGGTTCACCCCTGCGCGTGTCGAAGTCTGGATGGACGGCAAGAAAGCCTTCGACTATGGCCCGAAGCAAAATCACATCCAGATCCCGTGGAATCGGGCGCACCGACTCGAGTTCCGCAACGATAGTTGCTGCAACCGCAAAGAAGTCGTGGTTGGGCCGCAGCTGTTCCGGCCACCGGGGGATCACCTCTTCGTCAATCTCGAGCCCAAACCCGCCCGCCTGGTGGTCAATCTCGATCCTCCCTCGCCCGGCGCGACCATGCTCATCCGCGAGATCAACGACGTCAAGCCCAAGACATGGCGTGCCCGCGCTGTGCCCGGCGAAAAGATTCCAGTTCCCTTTGACGCGGGCGACGAGATGCGCAAGAGTCTGGACGTGGTGGTATTCAAGGGCGAAAAGACGACGACAAGCCGGGTGATGATCACCGCCGGAGAAACTCGCCCCGTCACGATTCACGTGGACGACTAGTTTTGGGCGCGGGCGTAGTTCTTTTCGTGCTCCTTGCTCAGGCCGCGGGCCCCACCGAGGAGCTGCAGCGTGGCAAGTACGCTTATGACCGTGGCGAGTTCAATCGGGCGGTCGAGATCGTGCATCCCCTGCTCTACCCCGACCTTCGCCTGCAGACCGAGAATCAGATCGTGCAAGCCCACCGCATTCTCGGCGTGTCCTACCTCTTCGAGAAGCGGCAGGACCAGGCGGCCGGCGAGTTCCGCAAGTTGCTCCAACTCAGTCCCGACTACCGTTTCGACCCTTTGCTCGACCCGCCCGAAGTCGTCGACTTCTTCAACAAGGTCCGCGCGGATTACAGCGCGGAGCTGGCGCAGCTCGAGGCCAAGCGCAAGGAGGCCGAGCGCGAACGCCAGCGCGACCGAGAGGAGTGCGAAAAGGTGCGAGCCGGGCCGACGATTGTCGAGAGACGCGTGGGACGCAACTCCTTCACGACCAATTTTCTCCCTTTCGGCGCTGGCCAGTTCCAGAACGGCCATCGCGGCAAGGGCTGGGCCTTTCTGAGCGCCGAGGCGTTGCTCGGAGCGATCTCCGTCGGCGCCTTCGCCACGAATCTGGCGGTCTACGGGCTGCGCCCTCAGCGCACCTGCCGCTACAACGTGGGAGACGCCGCATGCCCCCCGGCGTACATCGACCACACGGACGAGAACCGCTCCCGGTGGCTCACGCGGGTCCAGGTGGCCAGTGGAGCCGCCTTCTTCGCCACAGTGGCTTGGGGCATCGTCGATGCCATCTATTACTACCAGCCGGAGACTCGGCTTAGCCTTGCGGACCCCACCGAGCGCCGCCATCCTACCGCATCCCTTCGCCTCTCCCCCGCTGTGATGGAGCGCGCAATCGGCGCCGGTCTTTCCTTCCGTTTCTGAACAGAAACAGCCAAAATCCCGCCATGGCGACCCTCCGCATCCACGCCCCCGGAACCGGCGTGAAGGTGTACCACATCTACAAGAAGCTCACCTCGCTGGGCAAGGGCGAGGGCGTCGATGTGCTGCTCGCCGATCCGCTGGTTGCCGACACGCACGCCACGATCCACTTCGATGGCCGCGACTTCAATATTTCGGTGACCGACCGGGACGCGGATCTGCACGTCAACGGCAGGCGCAGAAGCAAGCACCGGCTTACCCAAGACGATCGCGTTCGCATGGGCAGTGTCGAGTTCGAGTTTTCGCTCTACGACGAGCCCGTGACCGACGAGGTGGCGGCCAAGACCATGGCCGAGCTGAATTCCTACAAGCGCCTCTTCGACTTTTCGCAGAAGCTGATGAACAACTACGAAATCCCTGCCCTGCTCGATGCCCTGCTCGACGTGGTCATCCAGGTCAGCAACGCGGACAAGGGATTCATCGTGTTGCTCGAATCGGGCGAGCCGGTAGTCAAGGTGGCGCGCAACCTTCGCCGTGAAACCATCTCCGACGCCGTTCGCCACCTCTCGGATTCCATCATCAAGAAGGTGGTCGAAACCCGGCAGCCGCTCATCATCTCCGACGCGCTCAACGACAGCAGCTTCAAGAATTCGCTTTCGGTCATGAACTTGCGTCTGACGTCGGTCATGTGCGTGCCCATGCTCGAGCGCGGGAACCTCATCGGCATCATCTACCTGGGCAACGACAACGTGGCCCAACTTTTCGATCAGGCCGCCCTCGAGATCCTCACCATCTTCACGGCGCAAGCTTCGCTGGTCATCCGCAACGCCCTGCTGGTCAACGAGCTACAACTCGACAATCAGTCGCTGCAGGATCGTATCGAACGCATGCGCTTTGGCGAGATTCTTGGGTCCTCCCCGGGCATGCAAGAAGTCTTTCGCAAGGTCCAGCGCGTGGCCGGGACCGACATCACAGTTCTTGTTACCGGCGAAACCGGCACCGGAAAGGAGCTGATCGCGCGCGAGCTGCACAACCGTTCCGCCCGCGCCAAGGGGCCGTTCGTCAGCGTGAATTGCGGGGCCATTCCCGAGAACCTGCTCGAGTCCGAGCTCTTCGGCCACGTGCGCGGGGCATTCACCGGCGCGGTCAGCAACAAGGCGGGACGCTTCCAGATGGCCAACAAGGGCACGCTGTTTCTCGACGAGATCGGCGACATGCCCATGTCCCTGCAAGTCAAGATCTTGCGCGCCCTGCAAGAGCACGTCGTCTGCCGCGTGGGCGACACCGTGCCGGAGTCCGTCGATATCCGGGTCATCGCCGCCACCAACCGCGATCTCGAGGCGGAGACTCACAGCGGCCGCTTCCGCGAAGACCTCTACTACCGGCTCAACGTCGTCCATCTGCACTTGCCTCCCCTGCGCGAGCGCGGGGACGACATCATCGTGCTCGCACGCTACATGCTTTCGCGCTACGCCCCCGAGTACAGCAGCAAGGTTCGCGGCTTCACCCCCAGCACCATCGTGGCCGTCAAGCGCTACCGCTGGCCGGGCAACATCCGCGAGTTGGAAAATCGCATCAAGAAGGCGGTCGTTCTCGCGGACAAGACCATGTTGGGCCCGGAGGACCTGGGTATCGACCCGGACGAGATCCCCTCCATTTTACCTTTGGCCGAGGCGCGCGAGCGCTGGCAGCGCTCGTACATCAACGACATCCTCGGGCTGAACGGCGGCAATCGTACCAAGACGGCGCGCGATCTCGGCGTGGATCCGCGGACCATCTTCCGGCACCTGGAAAAGGAAGAAGGTGGCCCAGTATCCGACGACCTGCCGCCAAGCAACGAAACATGAGGGTCATGCGGACGATTCCCTGGCCTGTGCTCTTGTCCCTGCTCGCCGGTGTCTCCGCCTGCGTGGTTCCAGTCGGTCCCGAGTGGACCGACCCGCAGAGCAACTATCCGCCCACCATCCAGTCCGCCATCCCGCCCGTGGGCTCGGTGCTGGGACTCGACACCGATGCAGGCGTACCGATCGTGGTCCAGGTCGTGCTCGCCGACCAGAACACGAAGGACAAGCTTTACAGCCGTTTCATCATCGACTACCCGCCGTTCGTCGACGGCGTTTCGCGCTTGGCCTGGCAGAACATCTCGGCCGGCGGGGACCAGATCGAACGCGCGGCCCTTCTTTTCGCGCCCAACTGCAACGACGACCAGATTGCGCGCGGGTTCACCAGGCATCGTCTGTTGCTCGCAGTCTCGGATCAGCCCTTCGCCAGCGATGATTCTTCCCAGACGATCCCCGACAAGGTGCAGGACGGGAACTTTCTCGTCGAAGCCAGCTGGCAGTTCGATATGGATTGCCAGTAGCGTCGTCTGACGGTTTGACAAGCGAGGGCCTAGCACGTACCCTTGCCTCATCTGCCGGCGCTCCGGCAGAACGCGCTCCTCGCTGGGAGCCATTCGCGGGTGGCCCCGCGTCGTCTTTTCTGCAGTAACTTGTCATCGACCATCCATCCAACGAATCAAGAATTCCGTCGCTATCGCAGACTGGTCGCGTGGACGTCGTCGATTCTTGTCGCCCTCGGCACGCTGTACCTGATCTTGTCGGTGGTTGTGGCGCTGGTTCAGCGGCGCAACGTCGTACTCGAGAGTCGCATCAGCGCACAGCTCACCACGAATGAGATCAGTGGTTGTTTCGATGAGCTACACGATGTGTCGGTAGCGCTGGAGAAGCACCTGGAGAACGCCTACCACCTCCTCGGCGGCTACGACTCGGAAGAGGCGCGCCGCTGGACCGATGAAGGCGGGGTTTGGCGAAGACGTTGGCACGTCCTCGGCGAGCGCTGCCGTTTCTTCCAGCGGGATCCTAGCCCGCGCAACAAGAATCTCGAGGCGATGGCCGCGGCCCACGAAGAATTGGGCAGTATCCAGACGACCTATTCACGCGAACTTCTGCGCTTTGGCAGCGAGCTGGCACCCCGCCTGGATCGCATCAACAAGCGCGTCGAACAGATCGGCGACAATCTGGCCGAGCCCAGCACGCCGGCAGGAGCAACACCATGACCCAAGAGACTACGAGCGAGACTACGAGCGAAGACAGGAACGAGATTCCGAGCGGTTCCCCCTCCACGAATCCCGGCGAGCCAGCAGCCGACGAAACACCGAAGACCACCTTCGCCGACCTGGGACTCGGTTCCGCGGTGTTGCAGGCGCTGGCGGACATGGGATTCACGGAGCCCATGGATGTGCAGCGCTCGACCATTCCGTTGGTGCGCGAGGGACGCGACATCCTGGTGCAGTCCCGCACCGGTTCGGGCAAGACCGCCGCCTTCGCCATTCCCTTCGCCGACTGGATCGCCGACTCCAACGAGACGTTTCCCCAGGCCATCGTACTTCTGCCCACGCGCGAACTGGCCCTGCAGGTTGCGGCCGAGACCGCGCGCGTCTGCGCCACCACCTCCCTCGCGGTGGTTCCCGTGTACGGCGGGGCGCCCATGGGCCGCCAGATCGAGCAGCTGCGCGACAAGGCCCAGATCGTGTGCGGCACCCCCGGCCGGGTGCTCGACCACATCCGGCGCGGGACCCTGAAGCTCGACCGGATCAAGTGCGTGGTGCTCGACGAGTGCGACGAGATGCTCTCCATGGGTTTCCAAGAGGACATCGAGCACATCCTGGAAGAGACACCCACCGCACGGCAAACCCTGCTCTTCTCGGCGACCATTCCCGAGGGCATCCAGCGACTGGCCCGCCGGTTCATGCGCAACCCCGAGACGCTGAAGCTGTCGGCGGATTTCATCGGCGTGCACGAGATCCGCCACACCTACTATTCGATCCCGGGCGGACAACGCGAGGCGGAGCTTTCGCGCATCCTCGCCTTCGAGGATCCCGAGCGCGCGGTCATCTTCTGCAATACCCGCGACGAAACCGGACGCGTCGCGGATCACTTGCGCAAGCAGGGGCTCAACGCCGAACCCATCTCCTCGGACCTGTCGCAGGGCGAACGCGAAGACGTCATGCAGCGCATGCGCGCGGGCGGCATCCGCTTCCTCTGCGCGACCGATGTGGCCGCCCGTGGCATCGATATCGAGAACCTGCCCTGCGTGATCAATTACACCTTCCCGGAATCGCCCGAAATCTACATCCACCGCACGGGCCGTACGGGCCGTGCCGGCCGCTCGGGGCACGCTATTTCCCTCATCGGCCCCACCGAGGTCGGCTCGTTCTACTACCTCAAGCTGCTCTACAAGATCAGACCCGAAGAGCGTTCGCTTCCCTCTGAAGCGGAAGTGCGTTCTCACCGCGAGGGCGAGAAACTTACCCACTTGCGCGCACTTTTACCGGGGAACCCCGGACCGGAGTGGCAATCGCTGGCCAGGCGCCTCATGAGCGCCATCGACGCCGAACGACTGGTCGGTTCTCTTCTGCGTGGAGCCCTGGGCACGGCCAAGCCAGCGCCACGGCAGGTTGCGCCGTCAGCACGAAGTGAGCCCGAAGCGCAATCGAGCTACCCCCAGCATGAAGAGCGTCGTCCGCCCCGCGACAGGGATTATTCCGGCCGGAACGGTCGCGGCGACCGCCGCCCGCGAGACCGTGGCGAACGCGAGCGGCCCTCCCGTGATCGCTACGAGCGCGATAGCCGAGGCAACAGCAAACCTGCTGCGACGGCGAACGCGCCCGCACCGGTGGCCGCGCCCCAGCCACCCCGAGCTTCCACGCCATCCAAGCGTGACGATTCCCGCGACTTCTGGGAGGTGTGGAGCGAGGACGTCGGCCGCACGGAATCCGGACCCGCGAGCACCGAGGCGGCGTTCGCGAGCACGAACACCTCCATCCCCGTCGCAGAAGTCGCGGCCGGACATGTCCGCCTCTACGTGAACCTTGGACGCAAGGATGGCGCTACTGCGGAGCTCGTGGCCGAGTTGCTTTCGTCGTCGGGGGCGGTGGTTCCCGTGGCCGATGTCGAGTTGATGAACACGCACAGTTACATCAACGCGGCCAAGGAAGTGGCCGACATCCTATGCAGCGGCATGAACGGCAAGAGCCACAACGGCCGCGCCGTGATTTGCGAACCCGCGCGCCCACCCAGACGGCGATAGACAGAACACTGCCCCTCAGAGCTTGGGAAATGGCTTGAGCTCGCCCGGCGTAGCTGGTGGCGAAGCCTTGGGCGCGGCCGCAGGCCCACCGGAGGGGGCGGTAGTCTCGAGCTTGCCCTTCTTGCCCCTCTTCTTGTGCCCGTGACCGGCGTGCTTGGTCGCTGGCTCGGCGGGCGGCGCCTCTTCGACAACCGAAGGCGGCGCAGCGACCGCAGGTGCCGCTGCGGCGGGCGCGGCAGGTACAGGTGCAACGGGTGGCGGCGTCGGCACGGAAGCGGGCGCTACCGCCGCGGGGGCCGCTGGGCCTGGCGCGACGGGTGGCGTCTTGCCGTGGGACAGAGCGAAGAAGATCGCCACGCCCACGCCGAGCAATACCCCGGCAATCACCAGGATGAGGGTCTTGCTCTTCGCCCCTGCCCGAACCTCGGCGGCCATCTCGCCGGAGGACAGGGCAGATTCCACGGCCTTGCGTGATACACGCGCGGTCTCCTGTTCGGCGCCTCTGGCACGCAGAACCTGCAGCGCCGCGGCGGCATGAGCCCCTCCCATGGCCATGGTCTGGCCTGTCGGCGGCTTCGGTGCGTCAGCGGGCGGTCCTGGGCACACCGCAACGGCTTCCAGCAATTCGGCCATCGATTGCCAGCGCTTGTCGCGATCCTTCTCCAGCGCCTTCAGAACCAGGGCGTCCATCTCCGGCGTGACCACCAAGTCGGGCCGACGCACGCTGGGCGGAACCGGATCCTCCATGAGGTGCTTGGTCAGCATGGTCATGAATGATTCGGCCACGAAGGGCGTCTGCCCCGTGATCAAATGGTAGATGATGCAGCCCACGGCGTAGATGTCGGCACGGTGGTCGGTGTCCTTGCCCTCGGCTTGCTCGGGAGCCATGTACTCCGGTGTTCCGAAGATCATGCCCGTGCGGGTCAGCCGGGGCCCATTGGGATCGAGGCCCATGACCTTGGCGATGCCGAAATCCAGGATCTTCACGAAGTGCGGTTGGCCCTCGCGCTGGATGAGAAAGATGTTCTCGGGCTTCATGTCCCGGTGGACGATGCCTTTGTCGTGCGCCGCGCGCAGCGCCCGGCAGATCTGCATGACGATGCCGCGCGCGCTCGGCCAATCCATGGCCCCTGCGATGCGCACCATCTCGCCGAGATCCTTGCCGTCGAGAAACTCCATGGCGATGTAAACCAGCCCGTCGGGCGACTGGCCGAAATCGGAGATGTCGATGACATTCTCGTGGCCGATGCGCGATGCACTTCGCGCCTCTTGGAGAAAGCGTGCGACGAGATCCGACCTCCGGGCCAGCTCCGGTGCCAGCACCTTGAGGGCGAACTTCTTCTCGATGACGACGTGCTCGGCCAGGTAGACCGCCCCCATCCCGCCCTCACCCAGCTTGCGGATAATGCGATACCGTTCCGCGACGAGCTGGGAGATGAGGGGGTCGACGCTTTCGGGTGGGCTGTCAACAACGCTCATTCCACTGCACTTTACCACGGACACCGGTACAATGACTCTCGTCTCGCATGGCCAGCATCGTCGCCTATATCGAGCTACGGCAAGGCGCCATCACCAGGCCGTCGCGCTTCGTAGTGGCCGAGGCGCGTCGCGTTGCCGACGCTGCCGGTGCAACCGTGTATGCACTCCTCACCGTGGGAACGCTCGCCCCGTCGGAGATCGACCGATACGCCGCCGAGATCAGTGCCGCAGGAGCCGACCGCATTTTGTGCTCGTCATCCGAATCGTTGGCCGGGCCGCCCATCGATGGCACGCACGGGCCGCTCCTGGCTCAGATCGCGGAACGCCTCCAGCCCGTGCTCTACCTCTTTCCCGCCGGCGGGACAGGCACCGAGCTCGGTTGCCCGTTGGCAGTGCGAGTCGGTGCGGCCTACTTGGCCAACGCCACCATCGACGTGGCCGCGGAGGAGCGTGGCCCGGAAACCGTCTCGGAACGAGTTGTCCTGACGCGATGGCGGGCGGCCAGGGACGGCCAGCGACGCCTCGACCTGGGCGATCTCGAGCGGCCCGTCGTCGCGAGCCTTGCATGCGGGCCTTGCGAAGCACCGCTGGGGGAACCGTACACGGAGGTCGAGATGCTCCGCTGTCCGGAGCCGGGCGCGAGCCCACAGTTGATCTCGTGCGAGCTCGACGACGCAACGGCAAGCGAGACTTGTTCGGCCATGATCTGGTCTGCGTCCGATCTCGACGCGAAGGCCAAGGCCGGGCTGCCGGCCGAGCTGCCCGCAGGGGTTGCCATGGTCGTTGCCGGCGGAGCCCGCGCGCCAGACCTCGAAAACACATCGCCCCGCGAGTTGTTCTTGCTTTCCCCCACAGGTGGCGACGAGTCCCCGCCGCTTTCGATGCTTGCCCCTGGTTCGACCGTGATTCAGGTCCAGGCCGGGACCGAGGTGCCAAGGTGAACGTGCTCGTGTGTCTGGAAGCGCCGTCGGCCGGACGGGCAGCTCGCGCGGCCCTCGACTTGGCATGCACCCTCGCGACGAACACGAAGGTCTTCGTGATCTCCGCCGGGGGACCCGCGACGAGCGCCGCCATCGGCCTGGCCCGGCAGCGCGCAGCCGTCGCGCGCATCATTCACCTCGACGATCCCGCGCTCGACAAGGCCGACTTCATGAACCTCGGCCTGGTGTTGGCCCACGCCGCCCGCCACGTGGAAGCGAACCTGGTTCTAGCCGGCGAACGATCGGACCAGGAGGGCCAGGGCCTCGTACCCGCGGCCATCGCGCACCACCTGAAGGCTCATCTCATCTCGCGCGTTCAAGCGATCGTGCTTTCCCCGGCCGGGGACGCGGTCGATGTCACCGCACGCGCGGGGGGTCAGATTTGCAAAGTGTCCTGTCCCCTGCCTCTCGTCGTCACCATGTCGGCCAGGACGACGACCATCGCGGCGACGAATGCGGCCAGCTCCGCCGCGGTCGAGACGATCCAGCTCGCCCAGCTCGGACTGGATGCGGACCGCCTGGTGCCGCGGCCCGATCTGCTGGGAGCGCTGGTGCCGGCGCCTGCCGGGAGCGTGCGCACCATGACCCCCGAGGAAGCATCCGCGGCCTTGCTCAGCCACCGTTAGCTCCGACGATGCCGTTGCCCAGCATCCGGCAGCACAAAGCCAGCGTCGCGATCGCCGCCATCCTGCTCTGCTACGCCCTGCTCAAGCTCTATTCGCTGAACTTCGTCAGTGGCGACGAGCACATGTACTTCTACATGGGCTTGCTGGTGTCGCGGGGGCAGTGGCCCTACCGAGACTTCTTCTTCTCGCACCCGCCGCTCCAACTCTACGTGGTCGCCCCGCTGTACAAGATCTTCGGCTACTCCCTGGCCCTATCCAAGATGGTGCCCAGCCTGGCGGCCATGGTGTCGGGATTGCACGTGTACCTCATCGGCAAGCGCCTGACCGGCCGGCTCGAGGCGGTCCTGGCAACATTGCTCTTTGTCTTCACCTACGACGTTCTGCGCGGGTCGTCTCACTTCACCGGCGCGAACTGCGCGCTGGCATTCGGTATGATCGCTACCTATCAGGCGATCGCCGGGAGGCCACTGCTCGCAGGCCTCCTCTTCGCCATCGGAACCTTCACCGGGGTGTACATCGCTCCGCTCGCGCTTATGCTGGCGGTCCTGCTCCTCTTCCGCTCATGGAAGGAATCGCTACGTCTGTTCGTCGCTCTCGCTTCCGGCTGTCTCGTCGTGGGCGCCATCTTCGCCACCGCGGCAGGATGGCATGCCTTCTGGTACCAGATCTTCGACTACAACCTGCACAAGATCGCGTTTCACCATTCCTGGTATGCCAAGTTCCGCAACGTCGCCTTCCTCAATTCGTTGGTGATGATTGGATTCGTGCCGGGCATCCTCTGGGTCGCAAGCATGTGGATGTTGCGTGGCCGGCCAAGGGGCAAACTTGTGCTGCCGGGGCGGTTCGGGCGCTTCGGGGCCTGGCTCAACCTGTGGGGCGGTGACCGGACGGCAGCCCAGATCGTCTTCGCCACGTTCGTCTGCGGCTACTTCTACTTCTATTCTACCCGCGTCGACTACTACTCGTACTACTTCATGCTCATCATGCCCTGGATGGCCTTGCTGACCGCCACCGTCGCAGTCGACGTCGGGCATTACATCCACGAGCGCTGGCGTCCTTCGGACAAGGCTGGGCAGGCGGCGTCGCGGGCGGAGCGGCGACGCCGCGAGCACGGCAGCCGCAAGCAAAGGCTATCGGGAAGCCGTGCAACTGGCGAGGCTGCATGGAAAATCTGGCCCATCGTCGTCTGCGGTCTTTCCTTGGTCATGGTGTTCTTCTACCGCCAGGGCATCGGCAGTGACCGGCGTACCGAAATGGGAGAGGCTCTATCGACCTACGCGTGGCGGGACAGCCCCTACCTGCCAGCCGCCGCAAACAGCCTGGTACGCACCCTCTTCTGGAAAACCCGAAGCACCCCCGTCCACCCGCCCAACGCCATCACCTATTACCTGCAACACGAGTCGATGAGCTCGGGCAGGGCCGAAGGTTTCGCGGCCGCGGTACGTTCGGTGTGCAAACCCGGCGAGCGCATCTTCGGCGAGTACTCGCTTGGACCTTTCGCCGCCGCCCTCGGGCCTTGCGTTCTCGGCGCCAACTTGGCCGATACCAACCCCCACCGCTTCAAGGTGCACGAAAGCACCCCCGAAGGTTGGGTTACCGCACTCGAGAAGGATCATCTCGACATCGCCATCGTGGTTCCGGGCTCGCCCATGATGCGCGAGCCAGTCCTGCGCGACTACCTGACAGGCACCTTCCCGCGCGTCGTCGCGACCTGGGACGACCCCTACGCCGGCCACGTCGAATTGCGACGCCGATCCGAATAGCCAAACCGGTTCACCCGGCAATCGGCACGGGGGCCAAGGTTCGCTGCCGTCGGCTCAGTAGATGATCTGGTCCATGCACCTGCCGACACCGGCGTCGAGGTCTGCCCACCAGCACGTGATGCCGTTGCAGCAGTCGGCACTGCTGGTGCAGGTCTGACCGTATTCGGCGCAGACGGGGGGCGCGTCAGTCACGCCAGCGTCCGGCGTACCAGGGGGCGGCGTGGGAATTCCGCAAATTCCCTGCGTCGATCCAATGGGCTGGATGCAGGTCGAGCCCACGCAGCAGTCCCCATTGATCGAGCAGGGCCCACCCACCGGGACGCAGGTAGACGGTACCCCGCCATCGATCCCAGGCTGGCCGTAGCAGCGCAACATGCCCATGGCATCGGGCACGCAAGGCGCCAGGTTGCAGCAGTCCATGGCCGACGAGCACGCTCCACCGGGCTCGATGCAGCTCGTTCCGAGGCCATTGCAGCGCGGAACCCCGAGGAAATCGATCTGACAAACGCCGGAATTGCCCACCCCGTCGCAGCAATCGTTGCGCGCCGAGGAAATGTCGCAGGTGTAGTCCTGGAAGTGACAGACATTACCTTGTGGGTTGCAGCCGCGGGGATTGCGGCAGATCCCGAGGGCCTTGCCCGTGTCGATCTGACAGACGACGTTGCCATCTCCAGGCAGGCCCGTGCCCGCGGCACCGCAGCAGTCGCTGTCCGTGCGACACAAGTCCCCGTTGACCCGGCAGCCGCTGGCCGGCTGGCACACGCGAACACCGGTCGGCGCGTAGGGGGCGCACAGGCGGCTGCAGCAGCCGTTGCAGGCGCTGCACACGGTGCCGTCGACGCCGTCCGAGCAATAGGTTGCTCCCGAGGGCGGCGCGGCGCAGGTGCCGAGCGTCCCTGTCGTAATCTGGCAATCACCCGAACAGCAGGTGCCGCTGTCGCTGCAGACATCGCCCGTCTGGATGCAGAACGATGCACCCAACTTGCAGATCCCACCCTGGCACAGGCTGGAGCAGCACTGGGAACCATCCGTGCAGGGATTCCCGGCGGTGCGGCAAGCGGTGCTGAGCGGCTGGCACGAACCGGCAGTGCAGTTGCCGCTGCAACAGGACGCAGAATCCACGCAGGCCAGATTGTCGGCCACACATGCGTTGGCGCCGCAGCGACCGTTGGCGCAGACGAGCGAGCAGCACTCGGTAGACGATTGGCAGCCGCCGCCGGTGGGGGAGCACGTGTTGATGGACGCCGCGCAGGTGCTGCTGGCCGGGTCGCAGATCGCCGAGCAGCAGTCATTCCCCGTGACGCACGTCTGGCCAAAGGCCAGGCAGAAGGGCGAAGGCGCGGGGACGTCCGTTCCTTGCCCCCCCACGTCCCCGTTCCCGCCGTCGCCGGGGTTGCTGTCCGTGCCCTTGCTGCTGCTGCACGCCGCGAACGCCAACATTCCCACCAGGAACACGCTGGTCAGAGCGCTTGAGTTTGACATCGTCCCCTCGTACTGGTGACTGGGTGTGTCGCGCGAAGAAAACCGCGCTGTCAAACGATACCATGGCCCAAGGCTCGCAGGGCATTCGCTTCGAAGCGCGACTGAAGTCACGCTGCCGGCGAATTGCCTTCGAGTTGGCGCCTGCGGGGTCTATAAGCCGCGTCGTCCATGACATGGATGATGTTGGCAGTTCTCTCCGCCGTGTTTCTCGGCCTATACGACGTAGCCAAGAAGGCATCGGTGCAGGACAACGCCGTGCTGCCGGTGCTGTTCGCATGCAGCGGAAGCGGCCTCGTCTTGATGCTACCCCTCGCCGTGCTGTCCCTGGCCGCGCCTTCCCTGGCCCGCGAGCAGGGACTCTTCATCGCGGCCATGTCTGCCACGGGGCACTTGCTCATCCTCGCCAAGGCGGCGCTGGTTACCTTGTCCTGGGTCTTGACCTACTTCGCCATCAAACATCTACCCATCTCGCTGGCCGCGCCGGTGCGCGCCAGCGCGCCGATGTTCACCCTGCTGGGCGCCGTGACCTTCTTCGGCGAGCGCCCAAGTCCACGCCAACTGCTGGGCATCTTGACCATCTTGATCGCGTATTGGGCCTTTTCCGTCATCGGGCGTGGCGAGGGCATTCGCTTCACGCGCAATGCTTGGGTGTGGTCGCTCTTCCTCGGCACCTTGGTCGGCGCGGCGAGCGGGCTGTACGACAAACACCTGCTTCAGAGCGTGAAGTTGCCCGCGCTGGCCGTGCAGTTCTGGTTCACCACCTACAACACCTTCATCCAGGGTTTGATCGTCGTCATTGCGTGGTGGCCCCGGCGCGCCAGTAGCACCCCTTTCCGTCTTCGCTGGTCGATCATCGCCGTGGGGGCGCTTCTGCTACTGGCGGACGCCCTGTACTTTCGTTCGCTCGCCACGCCCGGCGCACTGGTCAGCGTGATCTCGACCCTCCGCAGATCCAACGTCGTGCTCAGCTTCGTGCTCGGCGCCATCCTCTTCGGCGAGCACAACCGCCTGCCCAAGGCCGTTGCTCTCGGCGGTGTGCTCACGGGAATCTTCCTGATTCTTTGATTCAGTCCGTCGCCGTGGGCGCCAGCTGGGATCCCGATCACTTGACCGCGCCCGCAGGAAACTCCACCATGGTGCTGGATCGAACATGCGCGAATCGGACATGCGACGGAGAATCGAGGGTCTTCTCAGGCGGCGAATGAAAGGCGTCCTGGCGCCGACCTTGGGACTTGGCCTGGCGATCATCGGATGCGGTTGTGGGGGACCGGAATATGGGGCGCAGTTCCCGCACCCTTGGGACGGTGGCCTTCCGTCCGTTCGCTTGGATGCCGCCGTCGAGGATGCTCCCGCGGGCGACGAGACGCCACCAGCGGACGCGGACAACGGCCTCGATACCGAGCAGGACACCGGGCTGGACTGCGCGTTGACGGCGGACCGGGGATAGCGCGCGACCTCGTCGCCGCCATGCTGCTGGCAGCTGCACGGCTCAATCGGCCTGCGATCGATCTTCAGCGCATTCGGGGTGCGCCGCCCCGCCTGGCTACGGGCGCTCTGCTTGCCTCGTTCTTCCCGTAGGAGGTCGCCCAGACGACCAGGCCCCACAGCGACATGCCGACGCCCGCCACGAACGGGGCATGGCTGGCTCATTTCCCGAAAACTAAGTCATCCCGCCTTCCATGACCTCCCGGCGCACGAAGATCTGCTTGGAGTCGGTCGCAACTACCTGACCCGTGACCATCCGGTCGTGCGTGAGGTAAATATCCGAAGTCGTCGCACAAGCAGGGCAGAACGACACCACACCACTGCAGCGAACAGGGCAAAGGTCCCGAAATGCGCGTCTACCCAACCCATGACGCGATAGGATATCATGGACCGACAGTGGCGAGACGCTGTTCGCACTTAGCGTAGCGAGGGAATGGGCTCGCTCTCCCCGTCACTTGCCCTGCGCAACGTCTTACATAACTGTGCCCGCACCCGGCATTGACTCCCGACCATACGCTGCTCGCCCCCTGCTACCGCCCGGTTGACGCTCAGCCTGCGCCTATGCAGCGAAAGGAACGGGGATCGACGCTGCCGTCTTGCTTTCGAATCGCGAACTCCACTCCCCAACTCCAGACGTCCTCTCCCTCCTTGTGACGGAGCATGGCTCGTACAGTCCACGCCTCGTTCGAGTCTGAAAGGTGCTCGATAACGAGGTGATTGCCTCCGTTCGCCTGGTTCATCTCGACGAGAAATCCGCTCAGGTAGGCTCCAACCGTGGTGTCGTCCGTGCCGCGGCCCGCGCCCTGGCAGAAAGGATCGCCAAGTTCCACGCCGCCGCTCGAGAGGAGAGCCTCGAAGACGTCCCGGTCGCCGGGCGGCATGTGACGAACGTGGAAGCCGGCGTCCTCCTTCGGCCGTGCCACCGTGCTGCAGCCCGAAACCAGCATCACGAGCAGGAACGGTCCCGGAGAGGCGCCCAGCCTTCTCACGGCAACTGGCCCCAGAACATGGCGTTGTCCGGGCTCGAATAGTGATGCGAAAAATCCTCCGGCGATTGGCACACGACCTTGTGCTTCGAGTTCGAATAGTGCCAGATCTGCGGAGTCACCCCGAGAAAGATGCCGACGTGCTTGCGCGGGACATTGATCATCGTCTTCAACCGCAGAAGGCGACGGACGAAAGGCCGGACCAGGCCCCGACCGCGGTGCAGTGACTGAACAGCTCGTGAACACGGATCGAGGCGGCGGCTCCAGCCTTGCTCGACATTATCGCACACAGTGTGCGCAATCGTCTGCACCATGCTTTGGGGGTCAGGTCCCCAGCCTCAACCAGCATCCGCCGATTCGCGCACCAATTGCTCCAGCGTCTCGCGCTGGTTGAGCTCTGGCTCGTCGAGAACCTTCTCGAGAAGCGCTTCCAGCACCTCGCCGACACGGCGGCCGGGGGCGATGCCGAGGATGCGCATGACGTCCTTGCCGTCGATGGCAAGGTCGGTCACGCGCAAGGCGGCGTCCTCGCTCGCGACCTTGGCGATGCGGGCGCGCAGCTCACGTGTCTCGGCCTCGCGATCCTCACCCTGGCCGCGGCTGGCGATGTCGGCCTCGCGCAGGGCGAAGAGCAAGGGCACCAGGTCGGGACCGACGCGCTTGACGAAGCGGCGGACGGTGCCGTCGGTCCAGTCGGGCGTGTAGAAGAACATGTGGCCGCTCACCAGGCCGCACAGGGTGGCGCGCTCGGCGGCAGGCAGCTTGAGGCGAGTGCAGATGGCCTCGGCGATGTCGACACCGACCTGCTCGTGCCGGAAGAATGTGAACTCGCCGGGAGCGCCTTCGCGCGGGGCCTGTGTCTGGGGCTTGCCGAGATCGTGCAGGAGCGCGGCCATGCGCACGATGAAGTCGGGGGCGGCGGCATCGACCGTGGCCAGGATGTGCGTGTACACGTCGTGCTTGTGGAATCGGTTCTGCGCACAGCCGATGGTTGGCAACAACTCGGGCAACACCTCGGCGAGCAAGCCCGTCCTGCGCATGGCTTCGATCCCGACGGACGGCTTGGGCGAAAGCAGCAGCTTGCGCAATTCGTCCCTGATGCGCTCGGCCGAGACCCTGCGGAAAGATTCGAGCGCCCGGGGGATGGCCGCCTCGGTGGCGGCATCGAGCGAGAATCCCAGTTGGGCGGCCTGGCGTACGGCGCGCATGGGACGCAAGCCGTCCTCGGTGAAACGCAACACGGGATCTCCGACGGTGCGAACGAGCTTGCCGGTGATGTCACCCCGGCCGTCGAAGGGGTCCATGAGGGTCCCCTCCGCCGGATCGTAGGCGATGGCATTCATGGTGAAGTCGCGGCGGGACAGATCCTCGTCCACGGTCGCGCTGAAGGTCACGGTGGAGGGCCGCCGGCCGTCGAGATAGGCGCCCTCGCCGCGAAAGGTGGTCACCTCGACGTGGCGCTGCGCAGGTGGCTCGCCCGCCAGCACGGTCACCGTCCCGTGCTGCAGCCCGGTCGGTATCGCGAAACGGCTGCCGAAGATGCGCAAGGTAGTCTCGGGATGGGCGCTGGTGGCGACATCGAAGTCCCCGGGGGGGCGCCCGATGATCAAATCGCGGATGCTGCCGCCGACGATGAATGCCGCGTGGCCGGCTTCCTTGAGACGGCGGCACACGGAGAGCACCTCGGCTGGGATGGTTTCGAACATGCACCCTGCCTATTCGGCTTCCATCAAGGCCAGGGCTTGCTCGGCGGCGCTCTGTTGCGCCTCCTTCTTCGACCGGCCAAAGGCGCGGCCGTATTCCTTCTCGCCGATGAGAATGGCCACCTCGAAGGTCTTGGCGTGGTCGGGACCGCGCTCGGACAGCACGGCGTACGAGGGGGAAATCTGCAGCCTGGCTTGGGCGAGCTCTTGCAGGCGCGACTTGAAGTCTTTGTTGGCGGCGGTCGAAACTTCGGCGATCAAGGGCTCCATCAGGCGCTCGGCCACGCCAAAGGCAGCCTGGAACCCGCCGTCGAGGTAGACGGCGCCCACCATGGCCTCGAAGGCATTGGCCAAGAGCGAGCGCTTCTGCCGACCCCCTGCTTGTTCCTCGCCTTTGCCGAGGAAGATCCACTGACCCAGGGTCAGCGCGTCCGCGATGCGCGCCAGGCTGCCCTCGTTCACGATCGCGGCCCGCGACTTCGACAGCTCTCCCTCGGGCTGCTTGGGAAAGCGTTTCATGAGCAGGTCGCTGGTTACCAGGGCCAACACCGCGTCGCCCAGGAATTCCAGGCGCTCGTTGTCACTGCGCCCGGCGTCCTCGGATTCGTTCATCCAGGATCGGTGGGTCAGCGCGGTTTCGATAAACGAGGCGTCACGGAAGACGTAGGCAAGTTTGTCCTCGAGAATCGCGTAGGGGGATGGCTCTTGGGTGGACGGCATATCGCGGTAATGAAACAATGATAGCCGAACCCGTGAACGTGGCTAGTCTCAGCAGCTATCGCCTCCTGCAGCGAGCCCTGACCATCGCCGCCCTCCTCCTCGGACAGGGTGTGCGCTGGCTCATTGGCTGGCTGGTTCTTCTCGTGGCCTTCGCCGGCCAGGCCCGCCGGCGGCAATGGTTCGGGCAGTGCCTCCTCGATCTGTTCCGCCACCTCGGCGCGACCTTCATCAAGGTCGGCCAGATCATGAGCACGCGGCCCGATCTCGTCCCCGAGCACGTGACACAAGCCCTCTCGCATCTGCAGGACGATGTCGGTCCCTTCCCCTTCGAGGCGGTGGCTCGCACCATCGCGGAGGATCTCGGCCGGCCCATCGACCAGATCTTCACCGAGTTCTCCCGCCGGCCCATCGCCTCGGCCTCGGTGGCCCAGGTGCACAAGGCGCGCCTGCCCGACGGCCGGGTCGTCGCGGTCAAGGTGCGCCGGCCTGACGTGGTCGAGATCTGCGCCTTCGATCTGGAGGTGATGCGCATGGTGGCGCGACTGCTGACGAAGATCCCATCGCTGGCCGCGCTCTCGCCGGAATCCTCGATCGAGCAGTTCGGCCGCGCCATCCATGACCAGCTCGATTTCCGGGTGGAGGCGCGCAACAACCGCCGGTTCCGCGAGAACTTCCGCAACGAGCCCGACGTGGTCTTCCCCGATGTCTACGAGGAATTCTCCTCCGAGCGCATCCTGTGCATGAGCCACATCGAGGGAACGAAGATCCTCGACATGCCAAGGGGTGGCAGCGAAGGCAAGCACATCGCCCGGCTGGGTCTGCGCGCCCTGCTCAAGATGATCTTCGAGGATGGCTTCGTGCACGCCGACCTCCATCCCGGCAACATCTTCGTCCTTCACAACCAACGCATCGCCATGGTCGATCTCGGCCTGATAGGCGAGCTCGACGCTCCTCACCGGGCGACCTTCACGCGCTTTTTCGCGGCGTGGGCCAGCGGCGACGCCGATACGGTTGCCCAATTGCTCTTCACACTGGCCGTAAACCCCTTGGAAGGCGACGAGCGATTGAGCAAGCTTCGCACGGCCCTCGCTGACTTCATGGCACGCGCCTCAGGGCACCGCATGGCCGAGGTTCATCCCGGCAAGATGCTGCTCGACATGCTCGGACTTTTGCGCCGGCACCGGGTGCGCATGGCCCCGGCGTTCACCATCGTCAACATCGCCATTGCGGTCACCGAGGGCATCGGCCGCCAGCTCGATCCGGATCTCGACCTCATGGCCGAGGCCATCCCCTTCTTCAGCACCCACCCCGCCCTTTTCCAGGCTAGCTAGCGCAAGGTCAGAACGAGTTGTTCGCCGTCGCGGACGATGATGAGCTGGCCGCCTCTGCCGTGCCCGAGGCGGTGTTCGAGTTGCTTGAGCAGCGGCACGGTCGCCGCCTTGACCTGCTGACCGAAGACGACCGCCGTGACGATGTCGCCGGGTTGCAGGTAGCCACTGGCCGGACTCCGCCGGTCGATGGATCCGATCTTGAGCCCCGGAATCCCGGCCCCCTCGGCTTCCGAAGGTGACAGTGGCAGAAGCAGGAGCCCGAGCACGCGGGCTCCCGTGAGAGAAGGATTCTCGGTGAGCACGACCTTGACGGTGGCGCGCCGACCGGAACGCAGGTAGACGACCTCGACGGTGTCCTTGGGTGCACGGGCCTGCACCACCATCTGCAGCGTGGCGGTGCCCTCGATGTGCCGTCCCGCCACCTCGATGATGACGTCGTTCGAACGCAAGCCCACCGCCTCGGCTGGCGAGCCGGGACTGACCACGTTGACCAGCGCGCCGGGCTCGAACCGGATGCCGAGCGCCCTGGCTTTGTCGGGCGTCAGATCCTCGGTACCCACACCCAGGTAGCCGCGAGCTACGCTGCCCGTCCGCTGAATCTGTTCTCCGATCTGGCGCGCCAGGTTGATGGGAATGGCGAAACCAACGTTCATGGCGACCGCCGGATTCAGGATGGCAGAGTTGATGCCGATGACCTCGCCCTTGAAATTGAAGAGCGGGCCTCCCGAGTTGCCCTGGTTGATGGCCGCGTCGGTCTGGATGAAATCCTCGTAGCGAGTGACACGGCCACCGAGCACGCGGTTCTTGGCGCTGACGATGCCCATGGTCACGGTCTGGCCGAGACCGAGGGGATTGCCGATGGCCAGCACGTAGTCGCCCACGCGCACCTGGTCCGAGTTGCCGAGTTGCACCGGGCGCAGATCGGCCGGCGGACGCTTGATCTTTACCACCGCGACATCGGTGGACGGATCGCTGCCCACCACCCGCGCCTCGAACCGCCGTTCATCCGCCAACTGCACCCAGACCTCGTCCGCGCCTGCCACCACGTGGTTGTTGGTCAACACCACGCCCGCCCTGCTGACCAAGAATCCCGACCCCAGCCCTCGCTCCATCTCCGGCCTCACATTCGGCCGGCCCAGGCCGAATTGCCTGCGGAAGTAGTGCATCATCGGATCTTCGCTCACCACCCTCGGGATGATCTTGGTGCTCTGGATGGTGACAACCGAGCCCTTGACCCGATCGACCAGCGGCGCAACCGAGGCGCCCAACTCGCCCGGCGTGGGCACGGCCTGCGCGAGCAGTGGCAGAAGAACGAGAGCGGATAGCGACATGACCCCTGGTGGACCTCCGCCGGCCCGAGCCTTGCCGGCCGGTCCCGGCGCTAGCCTCGGTATACCACGATGCCGCGGGTGGGATCGTAGGGCGTGAGCGCGACCGTGACCTTGTCCCCGAGGACGATACGAATGCGGTGCTTGCGCAACTTGCCGCCGAGATGCGCGAGCACCTGGTGGCCGTTCTCGAGCTCGATGCGAAAGTTTCCGGCGGGCAGAACTTCGATGACCCGGCCTTGAAACTCTATGTGTTCTTCTCGTCCCATGAAGCGGCCGAAGGCTACTCGCTTCGCCGCCGCTGGTCAAATCGAGATTTGGCTCTTCTGATACACTCCGGAAAGCCTTGTCTCGCACCTCCGCCACTGGACTGTCCGCCCAGGCTTTGCACTACATCGAAGAGCCAGACACACTCCTGTGCAACAACGCCGTTCGCTTGCTGTGCAATGGGGGCGAGGCGTTCCCGGCCTGGCTCGCCGCCATCGATGCCGCCCACAAGCGCATATCGATGGAGATGTATATCTTCAACGACGACAAGATTGGCCGGCAGTTCGCCCAAGCCCTGTCGCAGGCCGCGCGTCGCGGGGTCGAGGTTCGACTGCTCTACGATTCCGTCGGTTGCCGCCATGCCTCGAATGCTTTCTTCGATCAGATGCGCGAGGCCGGGGTTCTGGCCATTGCCTACCATCCCTACCGCTTCTGGCGACCGCGCTTCTGGACCCTCATCCGGCGCAACCACCGCAAGACCCTGGTGTGTGACGGCGAGGTTGCCTTCACGGGTGGCATCAACATCTCGGACGCCTGGTGTCCCGAAGACGAGGGTGGCGGCGGCTGGCACGACGCGGCGGTCGAGGTGCGCGGGCCCGCGGTGGCGAGCATCGAGGCGGTTCTGTTGCGCACCTGGAACTGGCGGGCCAGGCGACGCTTGC